>Ga0207422_1000163_pt1 | contig 256048 bp, 201 predicted proteins | sample MarCyaLeptolynsp_FD_187757 | JGI IMG/M metagenome (GOLD analysis project Ga0207422, IMG submission 187757) | Marine cyanobacterial communities from Panama - species 1 Leptolyngbya sp. (SPAdes) | ecosystem: Environmental > Aquatic > Marine > Unclassified | place: Panama: Panama City | collected... | reverse complement strand
GCGCCGCACGACCCCCGGGTGCCGCTGGCCGCCGCGACGCGAACCCTGATCGAGGATCAGGGCGGACTGCTGGTCCTGCTCGCTCTGATGGCGCTGACGGTGGTGTCGGTGCCGTCGGCCGCCAGGCTCGAATCGGGGTTGGAGCCGGCTCGCGCCGCCGTGGTCGGCGGTCGCCAATCGCTTCTCGGTCCGCGCCTGCTCGACCCGGCCGATGTGCTCGTGCTTTCGGCCGTGAGCCTGGTCGCGTCCGGCTTCGTGCTCGGCGCCTGGTCGACGTACGTACCGGGGGCTCGCGGCTCGCTCCAGGTCGACTGGGCGTTTTTCATGGCCTGCCTGGTCGCGGGTTGCTGCTTGACCTTGATCGGCCTTCGCTGGTGGCGCCGCAAGCAGCGAACCTATGAACTCGTGCCCTACGAGGTCGCTCAGGTGGTGGCGGTCGCCGCGAGCTGTCTCGTCTTGTGGAACGCCGGCGTCATCGTGCGGTGGTCCTCGGTATGCCTCGGCATTGTGTTGTCGATGACGCTCGCGCTCTACGTGCGGGTTCGCCGGATTCGCCTGCTCCGCTGCGGTCGTTGAGCCCTCGGTCCTGGCGGGGGATTCCATCCCGGGCTGATGGGAATTGCCGTCGGCGGTGCAGGGGCCGTGACTACCTTTGCGCACTCGGAAAGCGGGCCGGCGCCGACTAAGGTCGTGAACTTTGGCCGCCGGTCGGGTTGGCACTGCCTTCGCACTATCTGCGGGTCTCCCTCCACCCCTGTCTGGTACCCGCCCTCATGACCAGCACTCCGCCGACTATCCGCACGTCCCTCTCGTTTTCTGAACGCACCTGCTCCCCGCCAAGACGGCGCGCCTGGCCGAGGCTGGTGCCGCCGTTTTCCCGGCAACGGGGGCGACGGTGACGCCGTCGTGGTGGCGCCTGACCAAGCTCCTGATGGCGGCTCTGGTCGGGTTTGGCGTCGCGGGTGGCGCGGTGCTCGGCATCAAGGTCGCCCTGGACGAGGTCTACCACCCGACGGTGCCCCTGCAGCGGGCGGGCGCGGCTGGACCGCTCGTGGTGGAGCCCGGCTCTGGCGACGCGGTTGTCTACGAGCCCGGCGCGTACGTGCCCGAGCCGCTCTCCGGCGATGACCAGGCCGACGATGACGAGGCCGACGATGACGAGGCCGACGAGGACGAGGCCGTCGCCGATACGGTCAAGACCGCGAAGCAGCGCGACGGCAGCCCAGCCCGCAGCAAGGCGCGCGGCGTGATCGCCACGGCCGTTGTCGAGGACTCCGGGCAGGAGGCGACGCGGAGCCGCGACGACGCGGCCCCCGGCGACTCCGGGCGGCACAAGAGCCTTTCGGGGCGCGCCGCCGGGGAGCGCCCGGTCGCGGCCCGGAGTCGGCGACTCGCCGCTGCCCCGCGCCGGGGGCGCCCGGCCCAACAGCGCAGTCGCACGTCTCGGCGACGTCCGCCCACTGGTGCTGGCGCCGACTCGTTCGACGACGACTCGTTCGACGACGACTCGTTCGACAGCGATCGCGACTCCGAGCGAGCTGCGCCGCCGGACGGCCCCCCGGGGTTCGTGACCATCGACGCGCGCCCCTACGCCACCGTGTTCATCGACGGCGAGCGAATTGGAGACACCCCCTTGCTCAACGTTCGGCTGCCGTCGGGTCGGCATCGCGTGAAGGCGGTGACCGCCGACGGCAACAACAAGCGCCGGACCATCGTCGTGCTGCCCGGCGAGACCGAGCAGCTTCGATTTCAGTTCGATCGGTAGTCGCTCCCCCCGGCGACGCCCCCGCGCCCCGTCGCGCGGTCTCTCAAGCCCCCCGAGCCCCCCAAAGCCCCCAACGAAACGAGTTCCGTGCGCCCCTACGCCTGGTTTCTGGTTTGCTGCTCTGCAGCGTTTTTTGCCCTTTGTGGCTGCGTATCCGCTGACTACGCGGGAACGAGCTTTCGCTGCAGCGACAGCGAGTCTTGCCCCGTGGGCTACTCGTGTGTCGAGTTGATGTGCGTTGCGGACGGATCCGGCTCGTCCAGCGGAGGCGCCGGCGGCCCCGGCAGCACGACCGGGGGGGACCCTGGTCCGACCCCCGAGCCGGAGCCAGACCCGGATCCGGACCCCGAGCCCGACCCGGATCCCGAGCCGGACCCGGACCCCGAGCCGACGTTTGCGCCCTCGAACATTCCGGCCGGTCTAATGACGGCCGGTGGGGCGGTGCTCGAGTTGCGCGGCAACGACCTCGAGGTGCTCATCGACACCGATGCGGGATCCATCGTCAATCGCGACACCGGGGCCGACCTGCGCCCGGCCGGCGTTGTGTTCACCCGGGTCGAGCAGCCGGGAAGTGCCCCGGCCCTCGGCGTGTTTTCGGCCACCGGTCTGCGCTGGGACGACGGCGTCGAGGTGCGCATCGTCGGCAGCAACGCGGCGGTGTTTGCGGTGTCGGGCAACGTCGACGTCGGCGCCGATATCGATGCGATGGGCGGTTTCGACGGTCGCCGCAACGGCGGGCCCGGCGGCTTCGACGGCGGCGATCTGGTGACCTACGACGGCCAGGGGCCGGGCGGCGGCAAAGGCGTCGGTCCGGTACAGCTCGTCTCCGACTCGGGCGGCGGCGGGGCCGGTCACCTGCAGGCGGGAGGCAACGGCGGAGCGTCGCCGGAGGGCGCCGGCTTCGAAGCGGGTGCAGCCTACGGTTCCAGTACGCTGGTGCCCCTCGTTGGCGGCAGCGGTGGCGGCGCCGGCGGCGACCGCGGCAACGACACCCGGGCCGGGGGCGAGGGCGGCGGCGGGGGCGGCGCCGTGCAGATTTCGGCGTACGGCGCCATCAACATCGCTTCGAGCGCCAGCTTTAACGTCGGCGGCGCCGGCGGCCAGGGCGGCATTGGCGACGATGCCGGTGGCGGGGGCGGCAGCGGCGGGGCCGTGCTGCTCGAGGCCAGCTCGCTTGTCATCGCCGGGGTTATCGCGGCCAACGGCGGCGGCGGCGGTGCGGGCGCCGACGGCAACCCCATTCGCGGCGACAATGGCCGGACGGGGAACGCGAGCGAATCGCGCGCTCGCGGCGGCAACCGCACGGGGGAGGGGGCCGCCGGCGGCAGCGGCGGTGCCGGTGAAACAGCGGCGGGTGAACGCGGCGGCGACGCGCTCGCCGGTGGACTGCTCGACAACGGCGGCGGCGGCGGCGGCGCGGCAGGTCGGATTCGCCTGCGCGGTGGTTCCGTAGCCATTGACCAGGCCACGCTGTCGCCGCTTCTCGGCGTCGACATCGGCGAACTGTAGGCGGCAGCCACCCTGTCGGCGGCTGCCGTTCGCGCCGCTTTGCGCACTCGTCGGCGCGGGCCCCGGCGCGCGCTATGCTCCCGGCGGTGCGCAGCATCGTCGATGGGAGAGCCGCCGTGAAGCCGACCACTCTGTTTGTTTTTGCGCTGTCGTTGGCCGTTGCCTGCGGTGGACCGTCCGCCCCGCCCCCCGCGCCCCCCTCGCAGGGGCCGGTGTCTCCGCCGAACGCCGAGCCGGCGCCGGCGGCTGAGGTTCCGCCGGAGGCTGCGCTGCCCGTCGACCCAGACGTCCGCGTCGGGACTCTCGACAACGGGTTGACGTACTACATCAAGCAACATCGAAAGCCCGAGCAGCGCGCCGCCCTGTGGCTGGCCGTCAACGCGGGCGCGGTGCAGGAAGCGGACGATCAGCGCGGCCTGGCGCACTTCGTCGAACACATGGCCTTTAACGGCACCAGGCGGTTCGAAAAGATGAGCATCGTCAACTACCTCGAGAGCATCGGCATGCAGTTCGGGCCGGACGTGAACGCCTACACGTCGTTCGACGAGACCGTGTACATGCTGCAGTTGCCCACGGACACGCCAAAGACTTTGGCGACCGGGCTCGACATTCTCTTTGAGTGGTCGAGCCACGTTTCCTTCGATCCGGAGGAGGTCGAAAAGGAGCGCGGTGTCGTGCTCGAGGAGTGGCGCCTTGGCCGCGGCGCGAGTGAGCGAATCTTCGACAAGCAGTTTCCGCTCATGTTCGAGGGATCGAAGTACGCCCAGCGGTTGCCAATCGGCACGAGAGAAATCCTGAAGACCGCCCCGGTGTCGCGACTCGTGCAGTTCTATCGAGACTGGTACCGGCCGGACCTCATGGCGGTCGTGGCCGTCGGCGACTTCGAGCCCGACGCCATGGAAGCCATGATCAAGGAGCGCTTCAGCGCCTTGCCCAGGCCCGCCGAAACCGCGCCGGCGCGCGAAGAAGTGGCGGTGCCTTCTCACAAAGGCACGCTGGTGTCGGTCGAGACCGACCCCGAGATGACCGACACGTCGGTGCAGATCATCAACAAGATGCCGCATCGCCCCGAGGTCACGAAGAGCGACTACCGGCGCTTCGTCCGCGAGTCGCTCTATCACGCGATGCTCAACGCGCGCTTTTCCGAGATCGGGCAGCGCCCCGACGCGCCATTCATGTTTGCGGCGTCCTTCACCGACGGCTGGGCTCGAGCCAGCGAGCAGTTCACCCTGCAGGCCTGGGTCAAAGAGGGGCGGGTGGGCGACGCCATCGACGTGCTCGTTACCGAGGTCGAACGAGTGCGCCAGCACGGCTTTACCCAGGGGGAGTTCGACCGAGCCAGGGCGGAGACCCTGCGCTCCTACCAGAACTCGGTCGTCGAGCACGAAAAGACGCCTTCATCCGACTTCGCTGCCGAGATCACCCGGCATTTCCTCGAAGGCGAAATGATGCCCGGGATTGCGCACGAGCTGCGAATCGTGGAGGAAGTACTGCCGACATTCACGCTGGGCGAGCTCAACGAACTCGCTCAGACGGCCAACAGCGAAGACGACCGGGTCGTGCTGGTCGGCGGTCCCCAGAAGTCGACAATGCCCACGGAGGAGGCGGTGCTCGCGGCAGTGGATTCCGCGTCCGACAAGGCCCTGACACCCTACGAGGATGCGGCGAGCGATCGGCCTCTGATGGCGAGTCGTCCGGCGCCCGGAACGGTCACCGCGGAGGAGAACGTCGATGCCGTCGGCGTTACCGTCTGGACGTTGTCCAACGGCGCGCGGGTCGTCATCAAACCGACCGACTTTCAAAACGACAGCGTGTCCATGACCGGCTTTAGCCCCGGCGGGCATTCCCTCGCGAAGGACCGCGATTTTCAATCGGCGCGGTTTGCTGCGCCGATCGCGTTCGCGGGGGGCGTCGGCGACCACTCGAGAATTCAGCTCGAGCGCATGATGGCCGGCAAGATCGCGGTCGCGAGCCCCTGGATCGACGAACTCGAGGAAGGCGTGTGGGGGCGGTCTTCGGTGCGAGACCTCGAAACCATGCTGCAGCTGGTGCACCTGTACGTCACGGCGCCCCGCAAAGACGCCGACGCGTTCTCCGCCTGGAAAGCAAACCAGCTCGAGTGGGTGCGCAACCGCGACCTCGACCCCGAGCGCGTGTTTTTCGACCAGGTCTCGAAGGTCGCTTCCGGCAACCACCGACGGCGCCAGCCGCTTACGGGCAAACAGCTCGACGAAGTCAGCCTCGATCGGGCGTTCGACTTCTACAGCGACCGGTTCGCCGATGCCGGCGACTTTACCTTCGTTTTCGTCGGCAACATCGACAAGCCGAGCCTCAAGCCCCTGGTCGAAACCTACCTGGCGAGCCTGCCTGCCGCGGGGCGTCGCGAGACGTATCGGGACATTCGCGTTCGGCAGCCCCGCGGTACCAAGAAGGTCGTCACGCGGCGCGGTACCGAGCCGAAGAGCTTTGTGTACCTCGTCATGCAGGGGCAGCAGAAGTGGAGCTGGGAAGCCGAAGACGACCTCGACATGCTGACCGAGGTTCTTCGCATACGCCTGCGCGAAGTGCTGCGGGAAGACATGAGCGGGGTCTACGGTGTGTTTTCGGGCGGGCGCCTTACCCGCCGGCCGCGGCCTCGGTTTGGCTATCGCATTGGCTTTGGTTGCGCGCCCGCCAACGTCAAAAGCCTCAAGAAGGCCGTGTTCGACGTCATTGCCGAGGTCCAACGCAGCGGGGCGAGCGACGAGGTCCTCGGCAAGATCAAGGAGGCGCGGCGTCGCAGCTACGAGACCGACGCAAAAGAGAACGACTGGTGGTTGGCGGGGCTCGCCCGCCACTATCGCTACGGTACCGACCCCGGCCGGTTGTTGGACAACGCGGCCCGCGTGGACCGAGTCACGTCTGCGCGGGTGAAAGCGGCGGCGCGCCGCTACCTCAAGGCCCGGTCGCTGGTCGATGCGGTCCTGCTGCCCGTAGAGGGCACGCCGGACGAGTGACCCAGCAGGCCATCGGGAAACGCGTCAGGAGCCGCAGACGTCAAGCAGACGCGAGCCCGCAGCCGTTTTACCGATGGCCTGCTAGCGAGCTCCTCGACGCCAGTTCCACGGAGCGATGGGACCCGGCAGGGCCCACAGACCGCGGCCGGCGGCCCGCGCCTGGTTTTCCTCGCCCTGGTACTGGCCACCGCAGTACCGGTCGTAGTTCCAGCCGGCGCCGCGCAGGATGAGGGCGCGGTTGATGTCGGTGCTGTTCGCGTACAGGATGCCGATGGTGCGGCCGTAGCGGTCGCGGCCCTCGCGCTCGATGCGAACGCCGCCCGCGGCGACGAGTCGCTGCAGCTCGCGTGTGGCGTCGCTGCCGTAGGGCTGGTTGCGCTCGGGGGCGTCGACACAGTTCAGGCGCACGCGCTCACCGCCCTCGAGGCGGACGGTGTCGCCGTCGGTCACGCTCACCACGCTCGCGGGTTCGCCGGGCAGGGCGTCGCCCAGGCACACGGGGGCGTAGTCGTCGCAGCAGTCGCCGTACACCTCGCACAGATCGTTGCACCAGCAGTCGGTGGAACGCTGGCCGCAGTGGCCAACGCAAGACCCGGTGCCAATCGATTGGGCGACTGACTCGACATTGTCAGAGTGCGAGTCGACCGGGGACGCGGGGGGCAGGTCGAGGTCGGCCTCGATCAGGCAACCGGTGGCGGCGAGTGACAACAGGGCAACAAGGAACAAGCTTCGCATCGCAGCTTCCTTTGGCAGTCGAGCAGGGGCTCGAGGGGCCGCCATGTTGGGGGCGCGTGGTGCCGGTGACGCTTCGCCCGGGCAACAGGTTCACGTCGAGGCGCGGTTCTGAGACCGCGACCGATGCGGTGTTTCGGAAACGTTCTCGCCGTGCGCGGTTTGCGAAAGAAGCGCGCGGCCGCCGCGTCGCTAGGGCAAGCCGAGCCAGTCGAACGCCGCGACGAACGCGTCTTTGCCGCCGGTCTCGATGGGCTCGCCGTGGGCCATGATCAGGCGATCGAAGGACCAGCTGGCGATGGTGCCGAGCTGCTCGCGCGCGGCGTCCTTGCGAATCTTCATTCGCTCGAGGAGAGTGGTTTTGCAGCCGGGGTAGCCGCCGAGGCAGCGCATGGCAAAGCGCGTCGACCACGGCGCCGAGCGCGGAATGTTGAACAGCAAGTCCGTGACGACCAGGGTGCCGCTCGGCCGGTGCAGCACCACGACCTCGTTCGTGATGGGCAGGCACGTGAGCACCTGCAGCGCGATGTCGTCGCCGAACGGCCGGGTGTCCGGCTCGACCACGCCGGCGAAGGACAGGTCGGGGCGCTTGGCGTCGAGCCCAGGGGCGGCCCAGGCCTCGATGCCCGCCTCGATCCACGGACCGACATACAGGTGATGAAACAGGTTGGGCGATAGCACCCATCGCACCTGGCCCAGTGGCGTCACCGACTCGGGGGGCACCGCCACCGGAGAGTGAACAAGCAGGCCGTCCGCCGTGTCGAGCACGGTCATGCGGGCGCCCATTTCGACGCCCATGAAGCGCTGGGGCGCGTCGACGGTGTGAACGCCGCCGGCGAGCGAGCGCGGAGCAACGGGAGCCGGAGAGGTCGAAGTGGACACAGTGAAGGGTAAGATGTTTGCGCCGGCAAAATCGCTGCGCCGGGCCTTCCGAAGCCCGCCTGGCCAGGGCGCGACCGGCCCGGGGCGGGGTAGTATCGGCCCGTGACCAGTACCGTATGGCCCCAATCCCCGCGCGCCGGCCAGGCCCGCGCTCTGGTCGAGTCCCTGCAGCGGCGTTTCGTGTCCGGGCTGGAGGCGGCGACGGCGGCTCAGGGGGACCCGACGGCTCTCGTCGCTATTTCCTGGCAGCGCGACGCCGGTCGCCACGGCGGCGGGGCGCGGTTCGTCGCCGTGGATACACCGGTGTTCAATCGCGCGGCGGTCAACGTGTCGAGCGTGCACTACGACGACCTGCCGGACCGCCGGCTTTCGTCGGCAACCGCTCTGTCCACGATTATTCACCCGCAGGCGCCGCGGGCCCCGTCGGTCCACATCCACATCAGCTGGACGGAGATGCGCGACGGTACGAGCTACTGGCGCGTCATGGGCGATCTCAACCCCGCCATCGAGATTTCCGCGCAGACCGCGAGCTTTGCCGACGCGATGCGGACCGCGGCGCCCGATCTCTACGACAACGCCGCGGCTCAGGGCGATCGCTACTTCTTCATACCGGCGCTCGGACGGCACCGCGGTGCGACGCACTACTATCTCGAAGGCTTTGCGAGCGGAGACGATGACGCCGACCGGGCGTTCGCCGCGAGATTTGGCGAGGCGGTGATCGATCGCTACCTGGCGATTCTCGGCGAGGCGCTGGCGGCGTCGGCGTCGGCCGACCCGGTGCCCGACGCCGATCGACAGTCGCAGCTCGCGTACCACACGCTGTATCTGTTCCAGGTGCTCACCCTCGACCGAGGCACTACCTCCGGCTTGCTCGTGCACGACCAGAACGACGTGGGCATTCTCGGTTCGCTGCCCGCTCGCATCGACGCGGGCTTGCTGGCTACCTGGGCCGACAAGGTCTCGGCGCCCCAGGACGAGCTCGTGCGCGCCCTGGTGGCCGCCGTGCCGCCCGGAGCTCCCAGCGACATCAACGACGACGTTCGCGCCGACCTGGCCCAGGTAGTGCGCGAGCACTACCGGGCTCACCCGGAGGCGCTAGAGCTGCAGGCGCGCGGCGACGTTGTGCCGCCTACCGTCGACAATCACCGCGCGCGGCCGTAGAAGTAGGCGGTGCCGGGCAGCGGCTCGCCGGCGTCTTTGAATTCGGCCCTGGGTTCGGACGGGCGCAGCAGCGCCGATACCGCGCACGTGCTGCCGTCGTGAAACACCAGGCGGGTGGTCCAGTCCTCGTGGCCCGGATGCCGCACGGTGAGCAGGTAGGCCGAGCCGCGGTCGAGCCAGGCACACGCCGGCGTGGCGCCGAGGTGGCGACTTTCGCCGGGCATCTGGAGCGTCACCTCGGCCCCCGGCGGTTCGCTGTACACGCGGACCTCTACAGCGTTCGGGTCGCCGGGGCTGGGATGGGCGTCGGGGGCTGCCGCAATGGGAGAGGCTGGCGTGCCCCGAGGCACGCGACGCACCACGTGCTCGTTCGTGCGCGGTCGCGGCGGTCGACTGCGGACCATGGTCGCCGCCGACGTCGATACGCGGCGCTGGGAGCCTGGGGCGCGGACGGCGGCGTCGCCGTTGGTGGGCGCGCGAAAGGTCACGCGCGCGCCGGCGTTGTCGGGCAGGGGCGGCAGACGATGGGACGGGGTTTCGACCACCGTTTCGCCCGTGTCGGGCTCGGTGCGGTCGACGCGAGTCGGCGGGGCGTCGACCAGGGTCGTCGACTGGCGAACGCCGCCCCGGGGCTTTGAACCGGTTGCGGTTGCTTTGGGTTTGCGCTGGCGGCCGAGCGGCGTTTTGGCGCTCGGGGCGCGGTGTTTGCCTTTGCCCTTGCCGCGCGCGGTGGTGGCGCGCGTTTGTCCGCGCGGATGATCGTCGATCAAGGTGACGTCGGTCGGCGGGTCGTCGGTCGGCATGAGCTCGCCGACGGTGTGTTGCTCGAGCCAATTCACGAGCGCTCGCTCGCCGTAGTCGTCGCCGCTGGTGCGGGCGATGGTCCGCAGCTCGTCGTGCATCTCGGACGCGTCCTGGTAGCGGTCGGCCGGGTCGAGGGCCAGGGCGCGGGCGAGCACCGCGTCGAGCGCCGGAGGCACCAGGTGGTTCTTCGACGATGCCGGGGGCGTGACGCCGTGTTTGATGCGGCGGACGATCTCGCGATCGTCCTGGCCCGGAAAGAGGCGCTCGGCGCACAGCAGCTCCCAAAGCAATACGCCGGCGCCAAAGATATCGGCGCGGTGGTCCCCGCCGCCGTACAGGCGCTCGGGGGCGAGGTAGGGAATCTTGCCTTTGACGGTGCCGTCTTCGGTGAGCGCTCGAGCACGGGCGGTCTTGGCGACGCCGAAGTCGATGAGCTTGACTTCACCGTTGCTGCTGATGAGCACGTTCGACGGTGAGATGTCTCGGTGCACCAGCTCGAGGGACCGGTCGCCGTCGCGCTGGTTGTGCAGGTAGCTCAGGGCGTCGCACACGTCGGCGACGATGCGGCAGGTGTGGGCGATGGGCAAACGGACGCCGGCCCGGTTGCACCAGCCGAGGAGTCCGCGCAGGTCCAGGCTGGGCACGTACTCCATGGCGAGAAAATACGAACCGCGCGAAAGGCCCAGATCCAGGGTCTTGACGATGTTCGGGTGGTCGAGTCGCGCAGCGATCTTGGCTTCCTGGATGAACATCGCCATGAAGTGTTCGTCTTTGGCGAACTGCGGCAGGATGCGCTTGACCGCGACGATGCGCTCGAAGCCGTTGGTTCCGCAGGTCCGGGCCCGAAACACTTCGGCCATGCCGCCGACGCTGAGCAGGTCGAGGAGCCGGTAGGTGCCGAGGGAGCCAGACAGGGGAGTGCTGCGGTCGGTCATGGGGGGGCGGCAGCACTGTGCGACCAGGAGTGTTCCAGGTTGCAAAAAAATGGGCGCCCAATGCGCCCGCACACGCCAGCCAGGGACGCTGGCCAGCAGTGGCGACGGGCTCGGTGCCCGGGGTAGCGATTTCAGGTGCTTAGAGGCCGTTTCGCAGGCCCCTGGCCGCCGGCTACTCGACCGGCGGAAACGACCGGCAGGCGGCGTCGAAGGTCTCGAGGGCGTCGGCGAGAGCGCCGGTCAGGTCGCCTTCGCACAGGGACGAAAAGCTCGCCCGCGGGCTCTTCATGTCGACCAGCTCGAGCAGGCGGTGCGCCGGAATGGCGTCGCCGAAGGTGGACTGGCACACGTCCGGTCCGGGCCCGGCAATCACGGCCAGGGCCCATCGTCCCGGCTCGACCTTCAGGTCATCGAGAAAGCCCATGGTCTGCTCGAGGTCCTGCAGCTCCACCGGCCGACCGGGAGTGCACGCGCCGTTGCGGTCGCTCTGCACGCGGCCGTCGACCGTGAAGGTGTCGCCGGTGGTCGAGCAGTCGTCTTCGTCGGTGAGAATCACCAGGGCCAGCAGGGCGTCGTCGCGGACGAACCCGGCGTTGGTGCCGTCGGCGATGCGCGCGCCCAGGGCCAGCTGGGTGGCCGCCAGCGGCATCTCGTCCGTGGGCCCGCCAATGCCGACTTCGGCGATGCACGAAAAGGTCGTCGCGGGGTCGGCATCGGCGCCCTCGATCCAGGGACGGGTCATGCCGCAGTCAGACTGCAGCGCGCCGTCGGCGCCGGTGAACGACCCGTTGGGAAAGTCGCCGCTGGCCGTGCGCAGAAACTTGTTGAAGGTGCGGCCCGTGGTGGTCACGCCCACGCGGTAGTCGAGGGGCGCGCCGTCGCCGGTGCGGTACGCGTCGAGCACGTCGATGAAACCGGGAAAATTGTCGACCAGGTTGCGCTGTTCCTGGGCCATCGAGATCGAGTCGTCGATGACGAACAGGATGTCCATGCGGTCGCAGGTGTCCGACTCGGGAGTGTCCGGCGGCGGGGGCGGGCCATCGGGACCGTCGGGCGGAGCGCCCGTGCCGTCGCCCCCGGTCGTCGAGCCACTGCCGTTGCCGTCGCCGTCGCCGGTCGCGGTGGCGTCCCCCGCGGTTCCCAGCGTATCGCTGTCGGTGGGACCACAAGCCCCGAGCAGGGCAACCAGGAGGGCGGCGGCGATCGAGTATCGGAGCATACGCCGACGTTCGCATCTAACAAGAAGGCGTCTCCACACGGCCCGGTAGGCTTGCACTGGCACCGGCTGCCTCGAGTGAACCCCGCGTCGATCGTTGAAATCACTTGGGGAATGCCGGCCGCGGTGGCAGGTTCTAACCGAAGGGTAAGTATGTGAGGTCCGGTTAGTGCGAGTCTGCCTCGCCCCGAATGCGGGCTCGGCGAGTTGCTATAACCGGCCCATGGCTGAGTCCACGACGATCGTGACCGAAACCCGCGGCCACGTGTTTCTTATCGGGCTCAACCGGCCGGACAAGCACAACGCCTTCAACCTGCAGATGCTTCGCGAGCTGTCGGAAGCCTACCGGGTTTACGAAGAGGACGCGGACCTGTGGTGCGCGGTGCTCTACGCCAACGGCAAGAGCTTTACCGCCGGTCTGGATCTGGCCGAGGTTGGCCCGGCGGTGGCCTCGGGAGCCAGCCTGTTTCCCAAAAACGGCATCGACCCCCTCGACCTCGGCGTTCGTCGGCGGCGCAAACCCGTGGTGTGTGCGGTGAAGTACTGGTGCCTGACGATCGGCATCGAACTGCTGTTGGCTTGCGACATTCGCGTGTGTGCCGACAACACGCGCTTTCGCCAGATGGAGGTCAATCGCGGCATCATGCCGTTCGGCGGCGCGACCCTGCGGATGCCGCAGATCGCCGGCTGGGGCAACGCGATGCGCTGGCTGCTCACCGGCGACGAATTCGATGCTGCCGAGGCGCTGCGCATTGGCCTGGTGCAGGAGGTGGCGCCGGCCGGACAAGAGTTCGACCGGGCCCTGGCCCTCGCCGAGTCGGTGGCCGCCAGGGCACCGCTCGCGGTCCAGGCGACTCGCGCGAGCAGTCAGCTCGCCGTCGAGCAGGGCATCGAGGTCGCCAACGCGGCCATGATGAAGCCCGCCCGCGAGCTCATGGGCACCGAAGACGCGGCCGAGGGCGTGCAGTCGTTTCTCGAGCGCCGCGATGCGGTCTTCAAGGGCAAGTAGCCGCCCGAGCGACTAGCCGGAGGTGATTCGCTTGACGCCGAGGTCAGCGAAATACGCCTGCAGTCGCGGGCGCTGATCGCCGGTGATGACCAGTCGGTCGCCTTCGCGAAAGCCACCGCAGCCGAGCGACTTTTTGACCCGCGACAGCCACGAGGGCAGATCGTCGGCGGGGACGCCGCGCAGCTCGATGAGGGTTACCTCTTTGCCGCCGCGACCTTTGCGCTGGTAGCTCAGGATGACCCGCGACGGCGCGTCGTCGCCCTTTGTCGACGCGGCGTCCGCAGCGGACGAGTCGATCGGTGGCGGCTCGGGCGAGGACGGCGCGGGCGATGACGGCGCGGGCGGGGCGCTCAAGCCGGCGAGGGCGGCGCCGAACGGGTTGGCCTTCAAACTGCCGCCGTCGGCGGTTGGCGGCGAGCCTTTCGCGGTCTTTTTCTTCTTGCCCATCTTTAAACCTTACGTGCCCACCTTACGTGCCCGCCCTACGTGTTCATGCTCGCGTACCGGTGGCCGCGTTGTCGCGGCTACGAGCGCCAGGTGTGGGCATCGGGCGCGGCGGATGCCGCGACCACGTCGTAAATCCGCACGTCGATGCTGGCGCGCCCCGACTCGACGAGCTCGGTGAAGCGCCGCGCCGACGGAACCTCTTGCCACGCCGGGTCGTTCATGCACGCCAGGTGGTGTTCCTCGGTGCGCCACTGCAGGTACTGGATCAAGCGGGTCCCGTCGGCGCTTTTGTGCAGCGCGCCGCTCACAAAGCCCTCGTAGTCGGAAAACCAGCGCAAGCCGTCGCGGGCGTGAGGCTCGAGATCGACCATCACCGCGGGGTCAGCGTCGACGGTGACGATGACGGTGCAGTGGTCGGCGGATGCGGCAATGGTTGTCATGACGGGAACCTGCCCGCCATGGTCGGCCAACGGTCCCTGCCGCGCAAGCCCCGGCGCCCGCCCGGCGTTGTCCCTCGCGCTCGACCCCGGATTTGCTCGGGCGGTTCCGACGGGGGCGACGGCGCAGGCCTGGGACCGCAAGCCTCGGCTACGGCGCGACGACGTGGACGCGGTCGGTGGCGCCGCGCCCGAAGGTCTCGGGGGCGTACATCTCCTCGGCCTTTGGCGGCGGCACGACGAACTGCCCCGGAGTCGTCGCCCGGGCGACGTAGGTGTATTCGTGGACGCCCGCATAGACCAGCGACGCGAACGCCTCGACGCGTTCGTCGCGCAGGTTCTGATGGTCGTACCAGGGGCGGAACCACCACCAGGGCCCCCGAGACGCGGACGGTTTGGGGTCGGTCGGAACCGCCTCGGTAACCGCGAGGGAAGCATTGAGGGGTTCGAGCCCGGCGGGCAGCGGGTCCACGAGGGCCACGTGGTAGCGCCGGCTGGGCGCCACCATGGTGACCCGCACCCGAACGCGCGCGCCCGCCTTGAGGATCCAGGTGCCGTCGCTTTCGCGCTTGACGTCGCCCGGCGAATCGACCGGCTCGTAAGCTCGCTCGACGGCAAACCCATAGTCGGCCGGGGCCAGCGACAGGTTCGCGGGCGCGTAGGTCATGCCGATGCGGTAGTAGAGGCGTCCTTGCCCGCTCTTGGCGAGGGTGAGGTCGGTCGGTGCCTTGAGGTTGCTCGCCAGATACGACATCGGCACCTCGAAGCGCTGGCGCTCGGTGCTGCGGCCGCGAAATCGGTGCTCCGCGGCAAACGCGCTGCCGAGCCAGGTCCGCGCGGCGAAGCGCGGCGTCTTGGATTCGTAGGCGCGAAAGTAGGCATCCATGGCAAGCAGGACGAACGCGTTGTCCTGGGTGGTGCTCCATCGACCTCGCACCCGGTGCGCGAGCAAGCCGCGAGCGAGTTTTTCGACCAGGTCAGATGCCGGCTGATCGGCCAGCAGCGCCTCGAGCACCACGCCGTCGGTACGGCGCGACGAGTGCAGCAGCAGGTGCGCGTTGTCGCCGTACGAGGTCGAAATGCTGGCCGTACCGGCGGTCTCGGACACGCTGTTGCCGACCCGTCGGCGCAGGGCCGCGACCTCGGATGTCGCGGCGCGCTCGCCGGCAAGGGCGGTGAGCAGCCAGCCCACCGCCTCCATGGGCAGCTCGTCGGCGCCGACGTCCCGCACCAGGGCGCGAGCCTTGGCCACATCGCCATCGCCTAGCAGCTTGCGGGTGTACAGAGCGTAGGCCGACAGGGCCTGGCGCGAGCGTTTTCCGTACCAGTGGGGAATTCGGTTTTCGATGTCGCGCAGGTAGCCGAGCGACCGGTCGACGTTCTGCTGGGCAACCTCGTAGCCCTTGGAGCGGGCGCGGGCAAAGGCGTGCGCCACGTGAATACTCACGTACGGCCACGACTCGTCGCCGCGGCGCCAGAACGCAAATCCGCCGTCGCCGTTTTGCAGGCGCGCGAGCATTTCGAGGTCGCGGGCGACGGATGTCGCGAGCGCCTCGGGGGCGGGTAGACCGTCGGCCTCAAAGGCGCTCAGCACGTCGCGCAGGCCGGCGATGGCGAGGACCCGCGACGACATCTGTTCGGCGCACTCGAAGGGGTAGTTGACCAGGTACAGCACCGCGTCGGTCAGAGCCTGCAGCTGGGTGCTCGAGGTGGTGACCGAAAGGCCGCCGAACTGCGGCACTACGTCCGCCGGCATGGCCACGGGCTGGCGCACGGCGCCGTCTTCGACGCTGCCGTAGGTCGCAAACGCCTCGGTCGTCGCCGGCGTATACACCGGCAGCGACAGCTCCGCCGCGTCGGCGTGAGGGCCGGCGGCCGCGGCGACTTGCACGTGGGCGGTGCCGGGTTGGCGGGCCGCGGTCGCAAAGCGCACTTCGACCCGGTCGTTGGCCGGCACCGAAACCTGGCGGCCGGCGCCGTCGGTGAGGGCCGCGTTGGTCATGCGCACCCCGATGTTGACGGTCATGGGCTCGTCGGTCTGGTTTTGCACCACGACCGGCAGCTCGAACGCGTCGCCGAAGTTCAAAAAGCGCGGCGCCGAGGGGCGCACCATCAGCGGCATGCGGGCGGTGATGGTCGACTCGCCTTTGCCGAACAGCTTGTCCCCCGCCGCGGCAATGGCCATGATTCGGTAGCGCGTGAGGTTGTCGGGCAGTTTGATCGCGACCCGGGCGCGGCCCTGGGCGTCGGTCTTTACGGCCGGCGCGTAGTGGGCCAGGGCGGCGAAGTTGGTGCGCACGACGATGGGCTGGCCGCCGGCCGACGCGCGCTGGCGAGTGCCCCCGGGCGCGGCCGCTCGTTTCGCCATGGGGGCGGGGGGCGCGGCGCTCAGGGCCACACCTTCCATGTCGGCCTCCGGCTCCATGAGTGCATCGTCGGCCGGGGCTCCGTTGGCAGCGAGCAGGGTGGCATCAGCGCGAGACAGGGTGACGTACTGGCGCATCAAGTGGTCGCGCACGCCGGCCGGACGCTCGCTGTAAAAGGTTTCGATCGGGCTCGGCGTGGCATAGCCGGTCAGGGCGAGCACGGCTTCGTCGACGACGATCACCGCGACGTCGGCGTTGGCCACGGCCTTGCCTCCCGCGTCGCGCACGGTCAGGGCCAGCGAGGTCGACGCCCCCGGGCCCACGCGCGGGGCGGCCGGCTCGACGTCGACGGCCAGAGTTCGCATAACCGGCGGGATGGAGAGCTTGAGCTGTCCCTGGGCATAGGCCGGCCGCTTGGGCAGGGACGGCAGTGGCTCGCCCTTGTCGCTGACGCGGGGCGCGGCGCCAACCACGTCGACCTGCAGGTGCAGGTTGGGCGTGTAGGCATCGACAACGGGAATCTCCAGGGTGGTGGTCGGCTCGTCCATGGCCACGACTTCGGTTTTCACCACGCCATCGCGGCGGTAGCTCACCAGCGCCTGGGCCGGCGAAAACGGCGACTGGACGAGGATCTTTGCGATTTGGCCCGGGGCGTACGTCTGGCGGTCGGGAATCAGCTGCACCTGCTCGAGCTCGACGTTGCGGGCCGGTGGGCGCGCGCCGCCGGCGACCCAGCGGGTGAACTCGGTGACGTTTTGCCGGCCCTTCGAGTCGGTCAACGCGGCGCGAATGCGGTACGAGCCGCCGACCTTGGTGGCGAACGAGCACTCGAAGGGAGCGTCCGCGCTGGTCACGTCGCAGGTCTGGACGTCGGCTTCCTCTTCTCGGTACTCGCCGCGCGCGTACCGCCACTCGAGCCGGGCCGCGGTGACCACCACCTTGGTGCCGGCGACCAGCTTGCCGTCGAGATCGGACACGACGCCGGCTACCTCCAGGGGCTCGCCCTTGTTGACGAAGTAGCGGTCCGAGCGCAAACCGACGTACAGCGAGGCCGGATGAACCAGCACGTTGTGTGTGGTCGTCCACGCCTGCCGGTTGACGTCCATCACCGTGGCCTGGGCGGACACGGCGTAGGCGCGCGGCGGGTTCATGGACACGAAGTCGAGGGCGACGGCGTGGGTGCCGCCGGCGTCGGTCTTGCCCTGGTGCTGGGCGAAGGTGGCCTGGCTGTTGGAGCCCGGCCAGCCGCCGCCGTAGCCAACCCACCAGGGAGTCCAGGTGCCGAAGGTGTACTCGTCGCGGTTGGGCGGCGAAAACGATCCGGGGGTCGCGCTGATTCGCCAGCTGACGTCGGCGCCGGCGAGGGGACCGCCCGCATAGTAGGCGGCGCGCGCCTCGACCGACGCGGTTTCGCCCAGCATGTGCGGCCCCTCGTCGCCGCGCGACGTGACCTCGAACTCGGGCCGGCGAAACTCCTGGATCTGGAAGCCGTGGTAGGCGTTGCGGCCGCTGACGTCGCCGCCCTGGCCGACCGCCGACAGCTCGATGCGAGCCGAGCCGAGGTTGGCATTTGGCGGCAGCTTCACCTGGAAGTCGAAGCCACCGGCGGCGCTCACGGTGGCCGACCCGGACGCGAGATCGTTGCCGCGCGAACCGCGGACTTTGTAGGTCACCCGTTTGGCGGCACCGCGCAAGGCGACCAGGTCGCCTCCGGCGCCACCGGCACCCGTGCGGTCGATGCGGCGCAGCCAACCCTTGATGCGCACGGTTTCGCCGGGCTTGTACAGCTTGCGGTCGTCGAACACGAACCAGCGCAGCTCGTCGGCCTGGTTTTGGCTGACCCATCCGGTGTGGTCGCTCCACCAGTACGTGTGTTCGGGCAGGATGGCGACGTCGTCGTCCTTGCTGGCGACGAGCACGCGTCCGCTGATCCGATTGCCGTCGCGTGCGGTACCGGCTGGCAGCGCGAGCGCGGTCGTGCCGTCGCTGCCGGTGGTCGCGGTTGCGCCGGCATCGGCGAGCTTCACGGCGACCCCGGACAGGGGCGTGCCGTCCGCCAGGTTGGTCGCCCAGGTGTGCAGCTCCGAGGCGTCGGCGAACGCGTCGAGGGCGATATCGGTGCGCTGGAACCACGCGCGGAGGGTCTGGCGATCCGACGACGCAGCCCCGACGGGCTCGATTACGACCACCGCGTGGCCGCGACCATTCTCAAGCGCCGCCGACAGGTCGATGGCGGTCTCCGTGAGGGCATCGGGGTTGCCGGCGACCGAGATCGTGCGGTCGTCCACGAGGGTGCCGGGCGGCTGTGCGCCGGCCAAATTGCGAGTCGCCTGCTGCACGTGCTGGGCGTACCTGGGCCAGTCCTCGGGGGAGACGGCGTAGATGCGCGCGCGAAGCTGCTTGTGCTGGGTGCTAAACACCGTTGCCGCCGGCGTCTTGGCCGCGGGGTCGAGCACGACCAGGCCCGAGGGGCCAAATAGCGTGGGCCGGGCCGGCCCCACCTTGAAGGTCTCCGAATGGTCGTCGCCGAGGGATTGACCGAACGTGTCGACGATGGCGGCCGGGACGGTCAGGGTGTAGTCGGTGCGGCCTTCGCTGCGGCCGTACACGGTGAGGTGGCGGTCGACCATCTCTACGCGGCGACCGGGCAGAGCCGGGGAGATGGCGATGCCTTCCGGATCGAACTGGTCTTCGTCGATGGGGTTGTTGAAGCGGATGTACCAGGGCGAACCGGGGCGGCACTCGCCGGCGCAGTGGGCTTCTTCCACGACCAGCTTGTCGTAGGTGCGAAATTCGAACGACTGCTCGCTGCCGGTGGTGCGCGGGCCTTCCGCCGACGGCAGTCCGGCGGGCAACACGACCCGGACGTCCTGCGAGGCCGGCAAGGCCCGCTCGGCGACGAAGACGACCACGCGGTCGCCGTGGTCGTCGGTGCGCGCCGCCGCGAGGCGCCGGGCGATCTGCGGACTGGCTTCGATCTCCGCCGCCGTGGCGGCGCGAACGTCGAGGCTTTCGCTCGCAAACTCGACGCGGATGAGGGGAATCACGGCGGCCGGATCGACCCGCTGGTCGAAGCGGGCGATCATCACCGGCCGCAGCGGCTGCGGGCCCCCGTTCGGCCAGGACGACTGGAGCTCGGGGGCCGGGGTCGAAAAGGCAAACGACGCGTCGCTGGCGAGGGCCTTGCCGCTGGCCGAGCGAACGCCCGGAGCAATGCCGACGCGGTACTCGGTGGCCATGGGCATGCGGGTTTCGGGCTGAAACAGCAGGGTGCGGGAGCCGACCCAACGCCATTTGCCGGCCGGTTGCGGCGACAGAGTGACCGGCAGCGAGTTCTCCGCATCGGCCTGGGACGTCACGGCAACCATGGGCTGGTTGAACGTGATGGACACGTGGGGGGCGAGGGCGACCTCGCCGTCGGGGGCGTAGCGCGCCACGGCGAGATTGGTCGAAGCGTCGGCCGGGGGCGGCGGCATCGTCGCGTCCGGGGGAAACGCCGTGTCGACGGTGTCGCCGGTGCGGGGCGGCGGCTTAGAGCCGGCCCGCAGCCGAAACGGCTTTGCGGCGTCGGCTTCGCGGGGCAGGGGCTCGAGTCTGGCCAGAAGCGGGCCGACGTCGCCGTCGCCAAGACGGGTTGCCGCCGCTGTCGGTGCTCGCTCCGCGCCTGGTGCTGCGGCCGGCGCGCCGTCGCGAACCGCGACGACGAGTCCGGGCGGCGCGTCGGCGGCGACGGCTGCCTTACCGCCCACGGGCTGTCCTCCCGCCGTGCCGTTGCCGTCGACGTGTGGCTTGGTGCCGCAGCCGCTCAGTGCGGTCAACGCCACAGCCGCGAGCCATCCCCGCGTGCTCGATGTCACAATTGCTCTCCTTGGTCCCCATGGACGAAACGCACCCTGACGGTTCGCTGCGTAGTCTGTGTGCGTGCCATTCCCATAGGAACGCACGACACCCCCATTCGCTCTGCGCGCCGATACTACCGTGGCCCGGGGGCTCGGCCGGGCGAAAGCGCCCAGAACGGCTGCGGGCCTTGTCGCCTGCCGAGCGCTCAAGGAAACGGCCACCGGGCCGAACCCACCGAGCGTGGAGCGCGCACAAACCCCGACTTCGACGCCGCCGACCGCGAGCCGCGCCTTGCGCGCTCTATCCTTCGGATATGTGGTGGCCCTCGCGATCGTCGCGTCGATCGCGGGTGCGGCGCACGCGGTGACCGGCATGATGGTCGACTCGCGGAGCAGCAACGCCAGCCTGGTCACCGTGAGCGGCCAGCAGCGCATGCTCTCGCAGCGAATCGCGCTGCTGGCCTCGTCGTGGGCTCGCACCGGGGATGCGACCGACCGCCGGGATCTGGTGGACGCGATCGACCTGTTCTCTACGTCGCACGACGCCCTGCTCTCGGGAGACTCGAGCCTCGGGCTGCCGTCGGAGCTACCGGCGCAGGCCCTGAACGTCTACACGGGGTCGCCGCACAACCTCGACGCCCGGGTGCAGGAGTTCGCCGGTGCCGCTCGCGCGGTGGCCGACTCGGACGCGCCGTCGCCGGCGCAGGTCGCCGCGGTGCAGCAGCTGGCCCGGGGCGGTCTCGAGGCGCCGAGCCTGCTGGCCAGTCTCGACGCCGCCGTTCGCGCGTTCGAGGACCATCACGTCGCGCAAATCTCCAAGCTCAAATCGCTGCAGAGCGCAGCGCTGGCAGTGCTGATCGCCGTGCTCCTGCTCGAGGCCGTGTTGATCGTCCGCCCGCTCATCCAGCGCGTGCGCGAGCTGACCACGGCTCTCAACGACGCGGCGATCATCGATCCGCTCACGCGTGCGCGCAATCGCCGCGGCTTCGACCACGTGGCAACGGTGCTGGCCAAGCAGCGCCAGCGCGGCGCCCTGGTCAGCTTCGACATTGACCACTTCAAAAAGGTCAACGACGAGCACGGTCACGCCGTGAGCGACGCCGTCCTCGCGCGAGTCGCTCGGGCCGCCCAGGAGGTGCTTCGCGAAGGCGATGCTCTGGGCCGGATCGGCGGCGAGGAGTTCGCCGCAATGCTCCCCGGCGCCGACCAGGACGCGGCGTTCGAGATCGCTGAGCGAATTCGCCGCGCGGTCGAGCGGTCGGCCTGGCGCAGCGCCGAGTCGAGCACCGAGCGGTTGCGCGTGACCGTGAGCGCTGGCGTGTGCTGGTTCGGTGACGACGCGCGGCCGACCCTCGACGCGCTCTTGCAGCACGCCGACCAGGCTCTCTACGAGGCCAAGGCAGCGGGGCGTAATCAGGTGGCGACGACCGAGTACCGCGGAGAGAACCAGGGCGGCACGACGATCCGGTTGGCCGCGGCCGTCGCCTGAGGCCGGCGTAACGTTCCTTCTTCCGTCCTGGAGCGTGGCGCGCTGATCGTCGCCGCAACCGGGGGGGCATGTCAGTATCGGGGGCATGCAGGAGTGCGCGAACACGATGGCAGAGCGGCGTTGGTGGCCCCGCCTGGGGCTGACGCTGGTGCTTGCGGCGGCGACGGGCTGCTCGAGCGGAGGCTCCGGCCCGGAAAGCGAGACCCCCACCATGGAGGCTCCGTCCGATGAAGAGGATGGCGACGTCGGCGACGTTGGCAACAACGGCGATGAGCGCGACGAGCCGCCCGCACCGCCGCCGAGTGACGGAGCGGAGCTGGCGGACGTGACGGCCGTGTCGGCGACCGGCGAGGCCGGCAGCTACACGTTTGCCGTGACGATCCGCAGTCCCGACACCGGCTGCAGCCAGTACGCCGACTGGTGGGAGGTCGTGTCTCTCGACGGCCGGCTGATTGCCCGGCGCCCGCTCGCCCACAGCCACGTCGACGAACAGCCCTTTACCCGCAGCGCCGGTTCGATAGACCTGGCGCCCGAGGACCTGGTCATTGTCCGCGCGCATATGAGTCCCGGCGGCTACGGTGGCGCGGCGCTGCGCGGCTCGGTGGCCGCCGGTTTCGAGGCCGCAGAGGTCGCCGCCGACTTTGCCGTCGAGCTTGCCGACGCCGAACCGCAACCGCCCGAGTGCGCGTTCTAGTGTCCTGGAACAGGTATTGTCGGGCCTGCTCGTGAGCGGCGGCGACTAGGAAGCGTTGGCCCCGCGCGCCGCGGAGGCCAGCTCGGCTTTGCGGACCCGCAGGTTGATTACCTCGACGAGCAGCGAAAAGCCCATGGCGAAGTAGATGTAGCCCTTGTTGATGTGCTGACCGAGGGACTCGGCGCACAGCATGACGCCGATCATCAGCAGGAAGCTGAGGGCGAGGATCTTCATGCTCGGATGTTTGTTGACGAAGTTGGAGATGGCCCCGGCGAACAACAACATGACGCCGACCGCCGCGACCATGGCGATGACCATGACGAGCAGGGCGTCGGCCATGCCGACGGCGGTGATGACCGAGTCGAGTGAGAACACGATGTCGAGCAACATGATCTGAACGAGCACGAAGCCGAACGAGGCGCTGCCCGTGGTACTCGCCGTGTCTTCCTCGGGTATCTCGAGCTTGGAAAAGATCTCGTGGGTCGCCTTGGCAATGAGGAACAAACCTCCGCCCCCGAGGATGAGGTCGCGCCCCGAGAACTCGTTGCCGAGGATGGCAAACAGCGGGCTGGTTAGCCCCATGACCCAGCTGATGGCGAACAAGAGGGCCAGCCGGCTGATGAGGGCCAGGGCCAGGCCCAGGCTACGGGCCCGTGGCTGCTGGTCCTCCGGGAGCTTGTCGGTGAGGATCGAGATGAAGACGATGTTGTCGATCCCCAGCACGATCTCCATGGCGGCGAGGGTGAGCAGGGCCACCCATGCGTCGGCGCTCGCGAAAATCGAGAAGTCCCACATGCCGCCGCTGTGTACCACGCGCGGCCGCGGCGCCGCCCGGGCAAGGGAGCGGCGCCGCGTTCGCGGGGGGGGCAGGGGGCAGGGGGACTGCGGGTTTTTGAAGCGGGACGCGCTAGGCGCCGCTAGGCGGCGGTGACCGCGGCCTGTCGGGCGCTATCGGCCGACACGGCGGTGCCCGAGCGGGCGCCCGCATCGAGCGACGCGATCATCTGCTCGCCGCTGATCTCGTCGGCGGCAACGCCGTCGAAGTACTTCATCAGGCCAACCTCGTCGTAGCGGCTGCGCACCCGGTCGCTCAGCAGCCCGATCTCACGCAGGTTGGGCACCAGGCGCGAGAACATGACGTGGCGAAAGCGCTCCATGCCCGGGGCAACGGACACGAACTCGCGCCACTGCGCGCGGCTGATGGAGCCCTCGAACCACTCCTCGTAGACCTCGTAGGCCATGAAGCGATTGCGCATGAGCAGGGCAACCTCGAACGACCAGTCCTCGCGCTCGCGGCGCTCGCTCTCGGTGAGCTCGGTCGTGATGTGCTCGCGCAGGGCCAGCACGCCGTAGTGCACGTGGCGGGCCTCGTCGAGGATGACCATCTTGAGCAGGTGCTTGAGCAGCGGCTCGCTGGTCATCTGGTACAGGGTGCCAAAGGCGCCGAGCGCCAGGCCCTCGACCATGATCTGCATGCCCAGGAACTTCATGTCCCAGCGGCTGTCTTCCATGAGCGCGTCGATGATGACGAACAGGTTGTCGTTGATCTGGTAAAGCTTGTTGAGCTTGGTGTCGAGGTAGCGGTGAAACACCTCGACGTGGCGGCCTTCGTCGACCACCTGGGTGGCGCCGTAGAACTTGCCGTCGAAGAACTGCACCGCCTCGGTTACCTGGGCGGCCGCCATGAGGGCGCCCTGCTCACCGTGCAGGAACTGGCTGAGCATCCAAGCGCAGATGCTGTGCAGCAGCTTTTGCTCTTCGGCCTTGTTGAGACGAACGCCCATCTCGCGCAGGTGGTCGAAGTTGAACCAGTCCGCGGGCAAAAGAGGCACTTCCGGATTTAACGGATCGACGCTGGTCTTCCAGTCCAGGTCCGTGGCCCCGTTCCACTGGCCTTCCTTGGCGCGGTCGTAGAGGTCGCGCATTTCCGGGTGGTCCGACGGGTAGGTCCAGTCGAAGTAGGCCCGGTGGCTGGCCTGGAACTTGGTGGGCTCTCCCTGCTTGCCGCGCTTGAGGAGCAGGCCGCGCAGGCCGGACGGGCCCAGGGCCTTGAGGACGCGAGGGTCCTTGATCTCGCGCATCAGGCCCAACATCTCGCCATAGGCGTCGAGCTGGTTGCGCACACGCAGGGGCAGAATGGAATGCAGACGGTCGAACATAATATCCTCCAGCTCTCTTATTCGGACGCCGCGAAGAAATCGCGAACGCGGGCCGTGTGATAGTTGATGAGAAACGTGTGAAGTAGCGGCAAGACGTTCTCGATCATCTTGGCCACTTGGTCCGGGGGCAGGTGCGACAGGCGCTCGAAGAGCATGTGTCGCTCTTGCTCGAACATGTTGTCGATAAGTTCTTCGTAGATTCCGAGGTCTTCGACCTCGAAGCCGAGCTCGGCGGTGAATCCGGCGCGGCGAAGCTGACCCCAGTGCTCAATGAGCCAGGCGTCTTGCGAGCGTACCAGCAGGGCGTCGCCTTCGCCGGTGGTGCTGATGAAGCCCTTTTCGGCCATGGCGGCCAGCTCGTCGCGCGAAATGCCCGCGCGCTCGGCCAGCGGGACCGCCTCGACCATTTCGCCCGAGGGCTGGTCGGCGAGCGGGCCCACCAGTCGTTGTTTGACCTGGCGCAGCAGGCTGCGTTGCTCCGAGTCGAAGCCGCCGGTCTCGCCGTCGATGATGGCCTTGATCGCCTTGAGCGGCAGAAACTGCTCGTGCTGCAGGCGCTGGATGAGCTGCAGGCGCTCGACGTGGTCGTCGGTGTAGTACGCCATGTTGCGTCCGGTTTTGCGCCCGGGCGGGACCAGGCCCTGCTGCACGTAGAAATGGATGGCCTGCCGCGTGAGCCCGGTGAGCTCGCACAGATCCTTCATGCGATAGGAGTTGTTCGCGGCGACGGCAGCCATGGTTACTCCACCTCGATATCGACAGCGGAGCACGCGCGGGCCACGCAGGCGAGGGTGTAGCCTTCCTTGCGCTCCGCGGCCGACAGGCAGTTGGGTTCTTCCATCTCGACGTCGCCGGCGTGAACCTTGACCTTGCAGGCGCCGCAGCCGCCCATGGCGCAGGAGAACTTCATGGCGGCGCCGGCGGCAAGCCCGGCGTCGAGCAGGGTTTGGCCTGGCTCGACCTGGGTGGTGTACTCGCGGCCGCCGACGCGAATGGTGGCGGCCTGGGAGGCGCCCACCTGGCCTGCGGTGCTCTCCGAGCGCAGGTGGGGGCTCGAAAAGCGTTCCTCGAAGATGACGTCCTCGGCGACGCCCCGGTCGAGCAAGACCTGTCGGGTCGCGTCCATCATGGGCGCGGGGCCGCAGATGAAGTACTGGGCTGGGCGGTCACAGGCGGCGGCCGCCAGGCGCTCGAGCTCGGCGCGGGCGCCGTCGCTGTCGAGACGGCCGGCGCCGCCCTGCCAGCCCGCGGGCGGGTTTTCGAGCAACAGGCGCAAGTCGAAGCGGTCGCCGAAGTCGCTGGCGAGGCCGGCGAGCTCGTTGGCGAAGATGATGTCGTCTGCGCCTCGGTTGCCGTACACCAGCGTGACGCGGCTTTGCGGTTCGTCGTGAAGAATGCCGCGGGCGATGGCCATGAGGGGCGTGATGCCGGAACCACCGCCGAGCAGGACGACGTGGCGGCGTTCGCCGGCGGCGGCGGCGCAGACGAAGTTGCCCGACGGGCCGAGGGCGCGGACCGTGTCGCCGGCGTGCACGTTGTTATTGATGTGGTTCGACACCCGGCCGTCGGCCACGCGCTTGATGGTGAGCCGAACCTTTGACGTGTCGCGGCAGTCGCTGGATGCCGAGTAGGCTCGCCGATAGGTCTGGCCGTCGACATCCACCAGCAAGGTGAAGAACTGACCGGGGACGACGCGCACAGGCTGGCCATCCGTGGCGGTGAGGACCAGGCTCACGGCATCGGCGGTCTCATCGATGCGCTCGGCAACCGTGAACGCCCTCGCCGCCGCTTCGGATGACGCCGCGTCGGTCGCGTCGTCGGTCTCCCGATAGGGGCTGGGGCCGCGCTCAACCAGCGGGGGCGGGTTGTAGCCGCGCAGCCCGGCGACCACGACGCGGATGTCGCGGCCCAGCTGCTGGGCGCGGCCGCGCAGGGTCGAAGAGAAGGGGATCGCAACCATGACAGTGAGACTGACAGACCCGGCTCAAAGTGTAAAGTGTTATTTGACACTTTACGCACATCAACACACCTGTGGGCTGGAGTACGGTCAGGAAATCGAATGAAAATGTGGGGTTATGTGGGAGTCGGAGGAACGAGGGCCGGGGAAGCCGGGAGTCGGGGGCCGGGGCCGGGACTCCACCGTGGCGTGCGTGGGGAACGATTCGGCTGGCGGGCAGTTGGGGGAGCCGGACGGTCTTATAGACGCGCCCGGGGCCGAGCCGCGTCTGGGCCGAGGCCGGGTCGGGGCCGGGGCGGGGTCGGGGCTTGAGGCCGACAGCGGAGTGCGAAGCCCTGGCCGAGGCCGGTGCAGGAACGTTGCGGCTGACGGGCTGGTGGGGAGCCGGAACGGAGCACGCCGAACTGGTGCACGTGGCCCAGAGAAACTCTGGACGCTCGGCGCGCGGTAGCCTCCACGACGGCGGTCGTCAACCCGCCCCACGGGCTGCGGCTCGGCTCGCCGTCGGGGGCGGGTGCTCCGCTTCGCTTCGCCGCTTCGCGTGACAACCGCCGTCGCTCCGGCTTGCTGGCAACTGCGGCGGCCGTCCCCCGCGCTATGCCCGCCTGCGGCGGGCGCGGGGCCGACCACCGAGTTTCGAGGGGAGGCGGCGGAGAGAGCGAGCGGGCGGTGCGACGCGGGGGGCTGGCGTGGGGCGCGCCAGGCGACGGCGAGCCAACGTGGTCGGCGTTTGGGCGACGCCTTGCGGCCCCGATCGGGATCGGCACTGCAACGGCCAACGTGATCCGAGGCTTCGGCGACGCCCTTGGCCCCGATCGCGATCGGCACTGCGATGGCAAAGAAGTCCCGCTTCGGGCGTTCTCCTTTCAGGGCCTGAAATGGGAGGGGCGCAGCTTGCCGGTCTGCGTTCGTTGGTTGCCGGGGCGCCCGGTTCAAAGTGTGAACAAGGTGCCCGGTTCACCCAAGGGGGTTGCTTTTGGCTGCCGCTTGAGTAATATCTGCCCAATCAAAAATGGCGCGCAGACGCAAGACAACCCGGCAGCTTGACCTGCCGGAGCCGCCAACTCGGGGAGGGCGAAGAAGGAACGCGGGGCGCAAGCGGCAGGCTCCGCGGCCGCGGGTTGCGCACCGACGGCGCGAGGTGTTGGGGCGGGCGCTGCCGGTTCACGTGACGGTGCGGATTCGCAAGGGGCTGGGGCGCCTGCGCGGGTTCAAGCAAGCGGCGGTGCTGCGCCGGGTGTTTGCTCGATGCAGCCGCAAGCCCGGCTTTCGCATTTGCGAGTTTTCGATTCAGGGCAACCACCTGCACCTGGTGGTCGAAGCGTCTGACAACCGGTCCCTGTCGCGGGGCATGCAGGGCTTCAATCGCTGCCTGGCGTGGCAGCTCAACGACTTTTGGGGGCGGGAAGGCAGCGTGTGCGACGACCGCTATCACATGGAGCCGCTGCGCTCGCCCCGGCAGGTCAGACGGGCGCTCTGCTACGTGCTGCACAACGCCCACAAGCACCGCGAGCGGCTGCCGGCGTGGTCCGGCGGCATCGATCCATTTTCGTCAGCGTGGAGCTTCGACGGCTGGGCCGACGATCGCTTTCGCCAGGCGCCGGGCGCGCCGCGACCGCGCGCCGGGCCACCGCTCACCCGCAAAGCGCGCACGTGGCTTTTGACCACCGGCTGGTGGCAGCACCACGGCCTGCTCGATCCCGCGGAGATGCCGGCCCGCCGAGCGCCACGGCGCGCCTGAGCACCCAAAGGTTCAGGCAGCAGCCACCGGCTGTGCGAACGCTGGCGTCGAGCACGCGTTGTCCCTTGGTCGCTGCGGCCCCGCGCCTGGTGCCCTGGCCATGTCAGACGACGGACGAGCCCGAGCCCGCCGCAGGCTGGCACAAGGCGGGCTTGGCCCGCGGAGTCCGAAGCCGCGGTCGGGGCCGGCACCGCTGGCCGCAACTGTGTCACCATCACAGCCCTGTGGGCTTCTTTCGCGCCGACGACGTTCAGCCGCTCTTTCAACATCAGGGCGGCTACCTCAACTCGGCCAGCGTCGGGTTGCCGCCGCGGGCCACGGTCGAAGCGCTGCATCGCGCCACCGACGACTGGGCCACGGGCAACATCGCCGCCGGTTCGTTCGACGAGGTCGTGGCGCGTTGTCGGGCCAGCTTCGCCGCGCTGGCGGGAGTGCCGCCCGAGTGGGTGACCATCAACTCGACGGCCTCGAGCCTGGTGGGTCTGGTGGCCGCTTCGTTACCGGCCGGGGCTGAGGTCCTGTATCCCCGCGACGACTTCACCTCGCTGCTGTTTCCCTTCTTGCAGCGCGCGGAAGCCGGCGGCCTTCGCGTGCGCGAGGTCCCCCTCGAACACCTGGCGTCGTCCATCGGGCCGACGACGACCCTGGTCGCCGCCAGCGCCGTGCAGTCCGCCGATGGCCGGGTTGCGGACCTCGACGCGATCGCGGCCGCCGCGCGCCGACACGACGCGCTTACGATTATCGACGCCACCCAGGCCCTGGGGTGGCTGCCACTGCCGGCGGCCTCGTTCGACTTCGTGCTCGCAGCGGCGTACAAGTGGCTCATGGCGCCCCGGGGCGTCGCGCTGATGACGGTGCGTCCGGAGCACTGGCGTCGGCTGCGGCCCCTGGCGCCCGGCTGGTACGCGGGAGACGACATCTGGACCGCGACCTACGGCGCGCCGCTGCGACTCGCGACGACGGCTCGCCGGTTCGACATTTCCCCGGCCTGGCTTTGCTGGACCGGCGCCGTGCCGGCTCTCGACCTGGTGCGCGAGCTCGGCGTCGAGGCCATTCGCGACCACGACGTCGGCCTCGCCAACGCCTTTCGCGAGCGCATCGGCCTCGCCCCGTCGAACTCCGCGATCGTCAGCCTTCGCGGCGAAGGCCTTGCCCAAGACCTGCGCGCCGCCGGGCTGGTCATCGCCGAGCGCAACGGCGCCACCCGCGTGTCCTTTCACGTCTACAACACCCTCGACGACGTCGACCGAGCCGCGGCCGCGGTGTCGATCCGGGCCGCCTAAGGGACCGTTCGGGGCGACCCGGTAGCCACGCCCGGTTCGGCCCACTTTGAGCTACCGGGTGTGACGAGCGTGACCCCGCCAGGGTGCGCTCCTTCGGTAGCATGTCGTATGGCACGGGCCGCACGGTTGTTCGCAGTATTGGCCACGCTCGTTACGGTTCCCGGCTCGGCCGTGGCCCAACCGAGCCCCGACGCAGCGGGAAACACGGCCCGCTCGCTGCACACCCCGGCCGGGCGCATCGCGCTGCGCGTCGGTTTCTTCGACGGGTCGATGGCGGCGGCCGGAGGCGACTGGTTGATGGATACCCGGGAGCTCGCGCTCGCGGTGCAACCCCTGGCGGGGCGAGACGGGTGGGAACGCGGACTGTTCGTCGGCGCTCGCCTCGGTCTCGGCGGCCACGGCGACTTCAGCTCGTTTTCTCGCGCGGGCTTCGACGCGGGCTACGTCTACCAAACCCCACCGCTGTGGCGGCAGCTGCGGATCGGTGTTGCGGCGGGTGTCATTGCCGACCGGTGGGATATCTGGCGGGACGAGCCCGAGGGCCAGCTGTCCGGCACGCCGTGGGTCGTTGGCGGCTCCGCAAGGCCTTTCGTGCGCATGTGGCGTTTCGAGCTGTCGATTCCGGTCGAGCGCGGCGCCGGTTTCGAGGCGGGCACGTCGTTTCACTCCTATGGCCTGCAGCTCGGGGTCGTGTTCTTCTAACGCGAGGCGCGTTTGGCCGTCGCTGTTCGACGCCCGCGAGGGCTCTTTCCACGCGCTTTAAATCTGATTGTCGCAGCCGACGTCGCAGGGCATGCGGCGGCCGAGCTCGATGTCGTAGACATTGTAGCGATCCATGTTGCGACCGTAGAGATGCAGCGTGACCGTGCGGTCCCAGCCGCGCGGGACGCCGGCCCGGTGAATGTGGTCCGGGTTGGGCACGAAGGTGCTGACCGAGCCGGGGGCCAGCAGCAGGGTGCCGCCGCGCTTGAGCTCGATGCCGTTGTCCTCGCGCTCCATGCTGTCCGTGCGAATGTAGTTGCGCTCTTGCAGCGTGCCCTCGACGACGGCGACCAGGCCCCAGGCGCCGTGGTCGTGCACCGGCGTCCACTGGCCGGGCTGCCAGACAATGGCGAACAGCGACATCGAACCGTCGGGCTCGGCGTAGACGAGGTTGCGAGCGTAGTGCTCGTCGCACGGCTGGCGGTGCTCGTCGCAGAGGACCTCCGCGTGCCGCTGCAGCAGCCGGTACATGACCGGGGCGCCCTCGAGGACGATGTCCGCGGGTTGCAGGAACTCGCGGCGAATTTCCCGCATATCGTCGAGGAACGACGCCAGCGCTGGCGACGGAGCAGATGCTGGTTCAAAGCCGCCGGAAACCGTCTTCATACGTTCAGGCTAGGCCGCCCGTCGCGTGGCTCGCAAGGGCGTGGCTTACATGAACAGGAATGATTTCAGGGTCTTAATTTACCTTTTGTTCACTAGGAAACCGGAGAATTAACGCATTGATTCTCTGTTTTGGACGGCTTAGGGGGCATCGTCGTCGGTGGTCAGGTTGTGCTCGCGCATCCAGGCCGCGACGTGATCGCGCGCCTGGTCGGCGGCGATCGTCGTGAGGCGCGCGTGGGCCGAGCGGGCCAGCGAGGCGGCCCGGACCTGGTCCCGAGCGTTCGGCCAAAGTGCGTTCGCCAGCAGGAACTCGAGCTCGGCGCGGTCGTACGGGTGAAGCGACGCCTCCTCGGCCCGAACGTACGCGAGCTCCAGGGCCTGCCGCGCCGCCGACTCGTCGCCGGTGAGCGATTGCGCGATGCCTTCGCGCACGAGGGCATCGATGGTGTCCGGGTGCGCCGGCCCCACGGTTTTCTCGAGCACCGGGCGAGCGGCGCCCAGGGCCTTCAGGGCGCTCGCGCCGTCTTTTTGTTCCAGCAACGCGCAGGCGAGCTGCCATCGCAGGCGCCCGGTCTGCACGTGCTCGCGGCCCAGGCCGGCTTCGAGAACAATCAGCGCCTCGCGGTAGTGGGCGACAGCGTCTTCGAAGCGTTTTTCCTGCCGCGCGATTTCCGCGAGGCCGCGCAGGCTCATAGCGATCGCCGGGTCGTTGGGCGCGAGCTTGGCGCGGCGAATCTCCAGGGCGCGCTGGGCGTGCGTCCTGGCTTCGTCGACGTTGCCGTTGTCGTGCAGGGCGAGACCGAGATTGGCGTGACTCTGGGCGACGTGCGGGTGATCGGGGCCGTGGGTCTTGGTGTCGATCGCGAGCGCTCGGCGGTACGCGATGACCTCTTCTGCGGTGTCGCCGAGCTGCGCTCGCAGCTTTCCGAGGTTGGTCCAGGACGCCGAGACCAGGGGGTGGTCCGTGCCGAGGTCCGCGATCAGGACCTCGTGGGCGCGCTCGAGATGGAGACGCGCCGCATCCAGGTTTGGCAGTTCGACCAGGGCCAGCCCCAGCGAGGTGTCGATAATGGCGAGGTCGACCCGGTTCATGCCGCGCTGGCGACCGAGCTCGAGCGCCCGTCGGTATTCGGCGATGGCGCCCGGGTAGTCGCCGGCCAGGGCGTTGACCACGCCCACGCTGTGGCGCAGGCGCGGCGTCCGGTCAGGGGCGGCGAGGGCAACCATGGCTTCTGTCGTCGCCAGGGCCCCGAGGGCGCGCTCGGGCTGGCGCGCGAGCACGCCGACCAGGTGAAACCGTTCGACCGCCACGCGCGCGGCCGCGCTTGCCAGTTTCAGCTCGGTCGCGCGCGCCAGGGCCTGGCGCGACAGTTCGTCGGCCCGGGCCACGTCGATCGCTTTGGCGGCGAGCTCGCTTTCGAGGGCCAGGGCGGCCACGGACACCGGGTCGTCGTCGAGGCGGCCGAGGGCAGCAGCGTGCTCTGCCAGGATGGTGCGCGCCCGGTCGTAGCGCCCGAGCATGTAGGCGGCGTCCGCGTCGGCGACGGCCCGGTATGCCGGGACGCGGGCGGCGAGCTCGGCGGCCGACAGAGCCGGCAACTCGATGAGCCCATCGCAGGTGGCGGGCGACTCCAGGTCGGCAACGGCGGCGCTGGCCAGCGCAATCACGTCGGCGTCGGGGTGCCCGGCGAGCTGGCCGGTGAGCGCGGCCACGTTGCGCAGCCGGTCGTCGAGGCACCGCATGCGCTGGTCGAGCCGGCTCTCGGACTGCTCGCCGCGGACGTGGGTTGCTTCGCAGGCGTCGCGGTAGCCGTCGAGCCATTGCTCTGCGTAGGTGTCCAGGCCGTCCGCGACCGAGGCCGCGGCGGTCGCCGCAAAGTCGCGCTCGACCTCGCGAAAGCCCTCCACCAGCGACTGCCGGGTCTGCGCGTTCCACACCCCGTCGAGTCGCGCGGTACCGTCGCAGGTCGGACCCGAGTCCGACAGCGCGAGGGCGGTGCCGCCACCGAGGGCGAGCAGGGCCACGGCCGCGGCCGCAAACCAGCCCCATCGGCGCGGCGCGTTGGCCCGCACCAGCTCGGCGAGCAGCGCGTTCATGGACGGCCATCGGTCTTCCGGCCGCGGCTCGAGGCCGCGGGCGATGGCCCGCTCGATGGCGGCGGGGACCTCGGCGGGCAATGGCGGCAGGTCGCCGGCCAGCTTGGCGCGCGCCTGGGCGAGAACCGACTTCTGGCGAAACGGGCGCCTGCCCGCGAGGGCTTCGTACGCGGTCAGGCAGAACGCGTACTGGTCGGCGGCCGGGCCCACGGCGCCGCTGATTAGCTGCTCGGGCGCCATGTACGGGGGCGTGCCCATGATGAGGCCTGCCTCGGTGACTTCATCGACGCGCGTGGTCGACCGCTGGGTGTCGCTCGCGTCGAGATTGTCGCCCGGCGGGGCGTCTGCGTCGGGCGCAGTCTCGTCGGGGCCGGCCAGGGCGCGGGCGAGTCCGAAGTCGGCGACCCGCGGCCGGCCGTCGGCTCCGAGAAGCACGTTGCCGGGCTTGAAGTCGCGGTGAACGAAGCCGGCCGCATGGGCGGCCGCCAACCCGCGGCCCGCCTCGATGAGGATGCGCAGGATGTCGCGTCGGTCGCGATCGCGTTCGCGCAGCCAATCCCGGAACGTCGGACCGTCGACCAGCTCCATGGCGATGTAAACGTCGCCGCGGTGGTTGCCCGCGTCGTACACGGTGACCGCGTTGGGGTGGGCCAGCTTGGCCAGAGCGTGGGCTTCGCGCACCAGGCGGGCCCGGGAGCTGTCGGCCTCGCGCTTCGTGTCTCCGTTCGGCCGCAGGAGCTTGAGCGCCACGGGGCGCTGTAGCTTGTCGTCGTGGGCGCGAAACACCACGCCGGCTCCGCCGCGACCGAGCTCGCCGGTTACGACGTAGCGGTCGATGCGCATCGGTATCGATACGCTGTCGGTGGAGTCGGTGTCCGCGGCGGTTTCGGTGGCGCCCGCGCTTGCTGTCGCCTGGCCTGTCGCGTCGTTTGCGACCGCTCGAGCCGGGGGCGGCTCCGACTCGTTGGCCGCCGTCATCGCCACGGCCAGGTCGTCGCTGGCGCTGACCGTGTCGTCTTCTCCGACCATCCCCGCCCCCAATTCTAGGGGGTGGGCCGCGATACGGAAACTGCAATCCGATAAGATGACCTCGTGGGAGAGCCGCCCACATATCGACTCGCTGAAGAACTAGGCCGCGGCGCTCTCGGCCGGGTCATGCGCGTCGTCGGGGACGGCGGTCGCGAGCTTGCCGGCAAGATTCTCCACGCGTCGCACGAAAACGATGAGCGGGCGCAGCGGCGGTTCTCCGGCGAGGCCGCTCTGCTGGCAGGGCTGCGCCATCCGAACCTGGTAGAGATTCACGGCCTGGCCGACATCGACGGCGAGCGGGTGCTGCTGATGGAGCTGGTGCCGGGACCGAGTCTGGCCCACATCGTCGCCCGGGATGCCCCGCTGTCGCCGGAGCGCGCGGCCCGGTTGGGCCGCGACATTGCCTCGGGCCTGGCGGCCGCCCACCGCGCCGGCTTGATTCACCGCGACCTGAAACCGGCCAACGCGCTGCTCGACGCGAGCGGCGCCGTGAAGCTGGTCGACTTTGGCCTGGCGCGCGCGACGTCGTTCGCCGGCGTGGACCAGGCGGCGTTTGCGGTTGTGGGAACGCCGGACTACATGGCGCCCGAATCGATCGACCCGCTGGCAACCGACACGCGCAGCGACCTGTACGCCCTTGGCTGCATCTTGTTCGAGATGCTCACCGGCGCTCCGCCGTATTCGGGCGCCACCGCCTACGCGCTGCTCAAGGCACACCGAGATGCCCCGGTGCCGCCGCTGCAGGGGCCGCCGGCACTGGTCGAGCTGACCCGGCGCTTGCTCGCCAAGTCGCCCGTGGACCGGCCGCAGTCGGCGGCGGCTGTGGCCGAGGAGCTCGCCACCGCGGCCGACCCGGAGCGGCCGACGGCGTTGGTGCCGGCGACCGCGGCCGCTGCCGACAGTTCGTGCACCGCGTGTGGCGCGCCGGTTCGCATCGAGCTGCCGGTTTGCTTTGCGTGCGGAGCTCCGCGGCTGCGGGTCGAGTCCGGCCCGTGGTCGGTGGCTGTGGTGGGGCCCGGCGAGCGCGCCGACAAGCTCGAGCCAGAGCTTCGATTGCGCCTGCTCGACTGGCTTGCGGCGAATCCCCAGCTCGGGCTCGACTCGTTGCTCAACAAGCAGGTACCGCGGGTGCCCTTCGTGTTCGCCCGCGGGATCGACGAGCGTGGCGCTGGCGATGTTGTCGCGGCACTGCGCGGCCTCGGGCTCGAGGCAGAGACCTATCGCGGGCGCTGGCGCGGCCACAAGGGCGTGCGGGGCAAGTCCCGGGTGATGGCCATGCGCGGCATGGCGGTGGGCGCCGGCAGCACGGTCGCGTTTGCGTCTTCGACCCACGGGTTGCTCACGATTGGAGCCGCGCTGGTCGGTGGCGTTGTTGGCTGGCTTGGCGCTCAGCGCGCGGTGGCTCGAGCGTCGCGGCGATCCAGGGCTGCACTGCCCTCGGGACTCGCGGCGGCCGTTTCGTCGGCGGCCGGCGTCGCGACGACCATCGCGGCGCGCCGGCATCGCGAGAGCCTGCGCGGCATTATCGAGCGGTCGCTCGCACTGGTCGAGGCGGCGCCGCCCGACCAGCGCGCGGTGCTGGAACTCGATCTGTCCAACCTGGTCAACCTGGCGGCCGTCGCCGCCTCCCGGACCGACGAGATCGAATCGGCGCTGGCAGCGGGTGACATGCGGGACGTCGACGACGCCGCGCGCCGGCGCATGGTGGAGCGCGACACCTGGGCCGCCCGACTGCTCGAGGTAACGGCGTTCCTCGACGCTCTGCGGGCGCGATACGCCAGCGCCCAGGGCCAGCGCGGCGGCGACGATCTGGAAGAGCTGCGGCTGCACATCGAAGCCCTCGAGGAGGTCGAGGCGCTGTGATCGATCCACCCGATACCGGCCTGGCCCTCGACATCGTGTCGGGCCCCGAGCGCCGGCGCAGCGAGCTGTCGTGGCAGGTGCGCCTCGGCGATGGACGCCCCGCGGTCCTGTCTCAGCTGGTGCACGAGCTCGCCGACGAGCCGGCTTTGCGCCGGCGATATGTCTACGAGGCCGAGCGTTTGCGCGACCTGGGGGCGCCCCGCCTGGCGCCGGTGCTCGCAATCGGTCCGGCGCCTGACCCGCGCGCCCCGGACGCGCCGGCGCCCTGGCGCCTGCGCGCGACTCCACAGGGTGAGCGACTCGACCGGTGGGTGGCCCGTCGGGCGCCGGCACCGGCTGACGAAGTTGTGGCCCTGGTTGCGGCGGTTGCCGACGCGGTCGCCGGCGTGCACGAGCGCGGGGCCGTCCTGCGCGACCTCGAGCCCGCCGCCCTGGTGTGGACGCCCGACACGGGGGACGTGTGGCTCACCGATGTCGGCCTGGCGCGGCTGGACGTGTTGTCGAGTCGCACCGCGTCCAGTCTCATGGTCGAGCTTTCCCCGTACGCGGCGCCCGAACAGCTGCTGCGAACGGCGGTCGACGCTCGCGCCGACGTGTTCTCGCTCGGAGTGCTCTTGTGGCACGCGCTCACCGGCGTCATGCCCTACGGCGACGGCGAGACGCTGTTGCGAGAGCACCGGGACCTGCCGCCGTTGGAAAGCGTTTGCCACGCGTCGCCGCCGGGGCTCGACGAGCTTTTGCGTCGCTGCCTCGCGGAAAAGCCCGAACACCGCCTGGCCAACGCGGCGGAGCTGCGGGACGCGCTGCGCGGCGAAGCCGAGTTGACCGAGCTCGCCCTCGAACGGGTCGCGTGTCAGGCCTGCGGCGAGCCTTTGCGACCCGGCCTTCGGCTCTGCCTGCACTGCGGCAAACAGGCCGTACAGTTCGGGCGCGTGCCCTCGCATCGCGAGGGCAGCTACTCTCTCGTGCTCGAGCGGGCGACCGAGAAGGCCGAGTTCTCCGAAGCGCTGCTCGAGCTGTTCGAGACCGTTCACGACGGCGACCTGCCGGAGCTTCGGTTTGTTGTCGGCGACGCCCGCATGTATTCGAAGCGGGAGCGCGAGCAGTATCGGAGCGTTCCCGCGAGGCTGTTCTCCGACCTGGACGAGCCGAGCGCCACGGCGCTGGCCCGGCGGGCAACCGAGGCGGGTCTCAAGGTCAAAGTGCGCGCCAACCCCCGCCGGTTTGCCAGTCGCAAACCCGTGCGCCTGGCGTTCGGGGCTGGCTTTGCGGGCCTCTTCGCGGTCCCGGCACTCGTTGTGACCGGTGCTTCGGGAGCACTCATCGCGGGCGCAGCGGTGGCGACGGTGGGCTCGTTCATCGCGGGCGGCGTGGCCTACGCGCGGCACAAGTTTCTCAAGCGCGAGCCCGTGGGACGTTTGCGCGAGGCGCCCGCGGCGCTGCCCGCGGCCGACCCGCTGGTGGCCCGGCTCGCCGACGCGCTTGCGGGCGCTGCTTCGCCCGACGTGCGCGAGCAAGTGGGCGAGCTCGCCGTGCTGGTTCAGCGCCTCGCGGAGCACGGGGCGCAGCAGGGCGCGGCCGAGGCGACCCGGGACGACGCGGCGATTCCGCGTCTCGTCGAACATGTCGCCAACGCCGTCGAGGCGATCGGCGTCATCGACGGCGCGCTCGCCGACGTCGACGAGGGCGCACTCGTTCGAGCGATCGCGCGCAGCGAGGCACGCGGACAAGCCGTGACCGCCCGCGGCGAGCTGCTTGCGGGACTCGATCGGCTGCGGGCTCTCGAGGACGAGCGAGCGGAACACCTGCAGCGGCTGCTCGAAGCCGGGCGCCTGCTGCGGCGCGTCGTCGATCTCCGCCTGTCGGCCGATGCCGACGCCAAAATGGAAAACGCCCACCTTCAGCTCGCACTCGCGGCGGTGGGCGCCGATTTTGCGGACAACGACGACCAAAACGGCGAATAGAAATTTTCGTCGCGGTCGGTGTGTCCGCCGAAGTGCGACCTCGACGCATCGCTTCGCGCACGCGCTGCGCGCTGATAACGGAGGACCGCAATCCCGTGCGAGCCCGCGTAGGCGCCTGTTAGACTTCGATGCTGGGCCTTCCGGGGGCCGGAGTAGCAAATTTCGCCAGCAATGCGATTGGTCTTAGGGACTGTTTCGATTCTCGTTTGCGCGCTGGCGTCCACGGCGGCCGCGCAGACGTCCTACCCGCTCCACGGGACCGCGTCGCTCCGCGGCTGCTCCGGCGCGCTCTTCAAGTACGAAGGCCAGCCGGACACCGCCAAGGCGCTGATCCTCACGAACGGTCACTGCCTTACCACCCGCGAGCCGGCGCTCGAGGTGAAGTTCAACGAGCCCGACAGCCGGCCGGTGACCTTCTTCGACGCCGACGACAACGAGACGCGCTCGTACCAGACGACCCGGCTGGTCTACTGGACCATGTACGGCACGGACTTCGCGATCCTCGAACTCGACGAGACCTACGCCGACATCAAGGCCGAGTCGAACGTGACGCCCATGCTGCTGTCGCCGACCCGGCCCAACGTCGGCGACAACATGGCGGTCGTGTCCGGCTTTCACGAGTACGTGACCGAGTGCCAGATCGACGCGTTCATCTTCGGCATGGAGGAGTCGCGCTGGATCTGGGAAGACTCGATTCGCTACACCCAGGACTGCGTCACCTTTGGCGGCACGTCGGGGTCGCCCATCGTCAACACCGACACGGGCTACGTGATCGGCGTCAACAACACCGGCTACGAGGGCGGTGCGGCCTGCAGCATCAACAACCCGTGCGAGGTCGATGAGCAGGGCAACAAGACCACGATTCCCGACGGCAGCTACGGCCAGCAGACGTTCTGGACCTACTCGTGCCTCACCGACGACTTCGAGCTCGACCTGGGCAAGCCCGGCTGCCTGCTGCCGGCCTTCGGAGACCTCAACGTCACCAACACGTCGCTCACGGCCACGATGGAGTGTGACGACGACGGCACCCTCGACGCCGGTGAGACCGCCACGCTTTCGATCACGATCTCGAACCCGGGCCTCAAGACGCTCGAGGACACCGCGGTCACCCTCAGCACGTCGTCGTCGATCCTCAGCTTTCCCGACGGCAACAACGTCGTCGTGCCGCAGATTTTGGCCGGTGGCGAAACCACCATCGACGTGACGGTGACGCTCGCCGACGACGTGGACGGCATCGAGACGGTCGTCGTGAACGTCGAGGCCAGCAACGAGCTTTCGAGCAACCCGTCGGTGACCGGCACGGCGTTCGCCAAGGTCAACCTGGACGAGACGCTCGCATCGTCCACCTTCGACGATGTCGAAGCGGCATCCACGGTCTGGGACGCGACCGCGGACATCACCTCTGAGCAGTGGTCGCGCGCCGCCGATGACAGCAACAACACCGTTTGGTACGGCGTGGACATCGCTCAGTCGGGCGACCAGCGCCTCGAGTCGCCGACCCTCGAAGTGGGCAGCGACCCGTTCACGGTGAGCCTGGTGCATCGCTTCAGCTTCGAGACGTCGCAGAACACCTTCTGGGACGGCGGCGTCATCGAGATTTCGACCAACGGCGGCTCCACCTGGAACGACGCCGCGGACTTCATCGACGGCGGTTACCCCGGAACGCTTACCGACAATCCGGCCAACCCGCTGGCCAACCGGCCGGCGTTCGTCGGCGCCAGCGATGGCTACCCGGGAACCACCACCCTCAATCTCGACTTCGGCACCGAGCTCGCCGGCGAGTCGGTGAAGTTGCGGTTCCGCCTCGGCACCGATGGCGCCGCGGGCGACTTCGGCTGGGAGATCGACGACATCGACGTACAGGGCATCACCAACACGCCATTTGCCTCGGTCGAGGCCGACAGCTGTGGCGGTGACGGCGGCGGCGATGGTGACGGCGATGGCGACACGGGTGGTGACGGTGACGGCGATGGCGACACCACGGGCGGCGACGGCGACGGCGATACGACCACCACCGGCGGAGATGGCGACGGCGACACCACGGGCACGCCCGGCGGAGATCCGCCGCGCCGTGACGATGGCGGCTGCGCGGTCGGTGCCGGCGGCTCGCTGGCGGCCGGCTGGCCCCTGGCCCTGGGGCTGCTGTTTGTCGCCCGTCGGCGGCGTCGCGGCTAAACGCCTCGGATAGCTCCAACAACCTCGCGCGCGGCTCGGCCTGGTCCGGGCCGCGCGTTTTTTCGGCCGTTTTGAGGGGCGGGTTCCGCCGGGCCCGGGCCGACGGGACCGGCAGATGGTGCTACACAAGTGGCTGCAATGGCGCGGGTTCGTTCACCAAAGAGGTTTCAGGTAGCGGCTTTCGCGGCAGCGGCCCTGGCGGTCGTCGCGTGCTCGAACGATCGCGGGCAGAACGCTCGGCGCGGTGGCCGTGGCGGCGCTGGCGGGCCCGCACCCGTCGAGGTGGCCCCGGTCGAGACCGGCCCCATCGAGCTTCGACGCAGCTTCACCGGCACCCTCGAGGCGCAGTCGCGCTTTGCCGTGGCCGCCAACGTCGGCGGTCGGGTGACGCGACTGTTCGTGGACCTGTCGGACCCCATCAAGCAGGGGCAGGTGGTCGCTGAGCTCGACGACGGCGAGCAGGTGCAGGGCGTGGCCGAAGCGGTGGCCGAACTCGCCGTGGCTCAAGCGACTCTCGCCGATGCCGAGAGCGCGCTCGAAATCGCCGAGCGCGAGTGGAAGCGACTGAGCGACCTTGGCGAGCGCGGCGTGGTCTCGGCGGCGGAAGTCGACGGCGGGCGCACCCGTCGGCTGGCGGCGCGCACGGCGGTCAACGTGGCGCGCGCCCAGGTCAAGCGCGTGTCCGCCACGGTGCAGCGGGCGCGCATTCGCTCGGGCTACACCAGGGTGATCGCCGCCTGGACGGGCTCCGAGGGCGCGCGCTACGTGGCCGAGCGGCACGTGGACGAGGGCGACACCGTGGGCGTGGGCGATCCGCTGGTGACGGTGATCGGCCTGAGCCCGCTGGTCGCGGTCGCCTTCGTCACGGAAAAAGAGTACTCGTCGCTCGAGGCCGGCCAGGAGGCGAAGGTCACGACCGAGGCGTACGAGGGCCAGGCGTTCACGGCCCGCCTGGCGCGCCGCGCGCCGGTGTTTAACGAGAACTCACGCCAGGCGCGGGTCGAGTTCGAGCTGCCGAACGAAGAAGGGTTGCTCAAGCCGGGAATGTTCGTGCGTGTCGAGGCGGTGCTGGAGCGGGTGCCCGAGGCTCGCGTCGTACCGTCGGCGGCGCTGGCTGTACGCGGCGGCAAAACGGGGGTGTTCGTGATCGACGACGCGGGCAAGAGCGTGTCGTGGCAACCGGTCGAGACCGGCATTCGACAGGGCGAGCGGGTTCAGCTGGTCGGCCCGTCGAGTGAGCTGGTGGTCGGTCGCGTGGTGACCCTGGGCCAGCAGCTCATCGACGACGGTTCGGCGGTGACCATTCCCGACGACGCCGTCGGCGCGAACAACGCGGAGGCATCTGAGTGAGTCTGCCGGCTTTTAGCGTTCAGCGGCCGATCTTCACCACGATGGTGACCCTCATCGCGGTCACCCTGGGACTGGTTGCGTTCACCCAGATACGTATCGACATGCTGCCCGCGGTGGAGATGCCGCGGCTCACGGTGCGGGCCAACTACGACGGCGCCGATCCGGTCGTCATGGAGCGGCTGGTCACTCAGCCCATCGAGGAGATCGTGGCCACGGTCCCCGGCGTCGAGGAAATCACCTCGGTGTCGGGCGAGGGCTCGACCAACGTCCGCGTGGCGTTCGCGTGGGGCACGGACCTCGATGTCGCGGCCCAGGACCTGCGCTCGCGCCTGGAAAACGAGCTCGATGAGCTGCCGGAGGAAGTGACGCGGCCGTCGATTAGCAAGTTCGACATCGCGAGCTTTCCGGTGGTCATCATGGGCATCGGCTCGGCCCTCGACCCGATCGAGCTAACGGACATCCTCGACGAGCAGGTGCGCTACCGGTTCTCGCGCATTCCCGGGGTCGCCCAGGTCGACATGTGGGGCGAGTTCAAGCGCGAGGTTCGCGTGGAGCTCGACCTCGGCAAGCTGCGCGCACTCCAGCTGCCGCTCGATGCCGTACTGGCGGCCATACGCGATTCGAACGTCGACGTGCCCGCCGGCCAGATCGAAGAGGGGCGCTACGAGGTTCGCCTGCGGGCGCCCGCCGAGTTTCGCTCCGTCGAACAAGTCCGGGCGACCGTCGTCACCACCCGCGAAGGCGCGCCCATCTCCCTGGGCGACATTGCCCGGATTCGCGACACCCACGAACGACTCACTCGCGTGGTCCGGGTCAACGGAGAACCCGGCATTCGAATGGCCGTGCGAAAACAGGCCGACGCCAATACCGTCGAGGTCGCCGATCGGGTGCTCGCGGAGATCGAGCGGGTCAACGCCGATTTTCCGCAGCTCGAGGTCGTGTCGGTCATTAATCAGGGCAACCTGATCGAGCGCTCGATTCAAAACGTCGCCAACTCGGTGCTCTACGGTGGCGGCCTGGCGGTGCTGGTGCTGCTGTTCTTTCTGCGCAGCGTGCGCAGCACGGTCGTGATCTCGGTGGTTATTCCCGTGTCGATCGTGGCGACGTTCGCGCTGGTGTATTTCGCCGGGTTCACCCTGAACCTCATGACGTTGGGCGGGCTCGCTCTGGGCGTTGGCATGATGGTCGACAGCTCGATCGTCGTGCTCGAAAACATCGTCCGGCGGCGCGACGAAAACGATGAGCCCATTGCGCGGGCGGCCGTCGAGGGAACGCGCGAGGTCGCTACGGCGATTTTGGCCAGCACCATCACCACGGTCATCATCTTCTTGCCGCTCATGCTGGTCGACGGCGTGTCGGGCCTGCTGTTTCGCGAGCTCGCCTACGTGGTGGCTTTCTCGCTCATGGCCTCGCTGGTGGTTGCGTTGACGGTCGTGCCGATGCTGGCGGCCCGGCTGTTGCCGTCGGGCCGGCTGGGGCGCCTCGGGGCCGCGACGGCGGGGGAGGGGTCACTGGCGGCGCGGGCCGAGGCTCGCTTCGACGCGCTTGGACTCGGGTATCGCAGGCTGCTGACCGCGGCGCTCGGCCGTCGGGCGCACACGGTCGTGGCAGCGCTGGCCATCACGGCGGCGAGCGCCGCGCTGATTCCGGGTATCGGCACCGAGTTCATGCCGCCGTCGGACGAAGGCGAAGTGCGGGTCAACGGCGAGATGGAAATCGGCACCCGCCTGGGCCTCGTGGATCGCCAGCTGCGCCGGGTCGAGGAGCTCGTGTATCCGGCGGTTCCCGAGCTGCGGGCGGTTGTCGCGTCGGCGGGTTCGAGTAGCTGGCGGCCCGACTCGGGAGCTGAGAGCGACGTGCGGCTGTCGCTCGGCCCGGCCGCGGAGCGAACCCGGTCCAACACCGAGATTGCCGCGGAGCTACGCCAGCTTCTCGAAGGCCAGGTGCCCGGCGTCAAGATTCGGGTGCGGGCGCCCCAGGGGCAGTTCATCTTGCAGCGCATTCTCGGTCGGGCCGACGAGGGCGTGACCATCGAGATTCGCGGCTACGAGCTCGACGTGCTCACGGGGCTCGCGGCGCGGGCCGCCGAGGTGGTGCCCGACGTCGACGGGGTCACCGACGTGCGGGTGAGTCGAAAGGCCGGCGTCCCGCAGTCGGTGCTGCAGGTCCGCCGCGACAAGGCCGCCGCGCTCGGTCTTTCGGTTCGCCAGGTCGCCGAGGCCATCGAGACCGCGGTGGCCGGCCGGCGCGCCGGCGAGTTTCGACCCGCCGGCCAGTCCTACCGCATTCTCGTGCAGCTGCGCGATGTCGAGAAGCTGCCCCTCGACGAGATTCTGGGGCTCACCATCGAGACCCCGGACGGCACGGCGGTGGCGCTTCGCAACGTCGTCGAGGTCGTGGACAACCGCGGCCCGGTGCTCATCGACCGAAAGGACCAGCAGCGCGTCATCACCGTCGAGGCCAACGTGGCCGGGCGCGATACCGGCTCCGTGGCCGCCGACATCGAGGAAGCGCTGCGGTCGATTCCCCGGCCGGTGGGGTACGAACTGTCAGTCGCGGGAACCCTCGAGGAACAGCGCAAGTCGTTCGACCAGCTGTCGCTCAGCCTGATCGTGGCGCTGCTGCTGGTGTACATGGTGCTGGCCTGCCAGTACGAGTCGCTGCGCGACCCCCTGGTCGTGATGTTTTCCGTGCCCGTGGCCGGTGTTGGTGTGCTGGTGACCCTCTGGGCGACGAACACCACGCTCAACGTGCAGTCGTTCATCGGCTGCATCATGCTGGGTGGCATTGTGGTCAACAACGCGATCCTGCTGGTCGATCAAGGCGCCCGGCTGTGCGCGCAGGGCGTTACCGTGGTGGAAGCCGCGGCCGAGGCGGGGCGCCGTCGGCTGCGCCCGATCTTGATGACAACGCTCACGACGGTGTTGGGCCTGCTGCCCCTGGCGCTGGGAATCGGAGAGGGCGCCGAGGCCCAGGCCCCGCTGGCCCGCGCCGTGATTGGCGGCCTGGTGGGATCGACGGCCATCACCCTCGTGCTCATCCCGGTGATGTTCACGCTCATCCATCGCCCCGTGCCGGCGAAAGACGCCGGCTAGCGCGGGCGTAGCGCGCCGCGCGTCGCCAACGAGGATGGCTCGGCGCTAGGTTGCGCTGCTCATTCGACGACGAGGCATTCGATGGTGGTTTCGATCCGAAAGTTGGACTGATCGGTCCGGCGCTCGGCGTGAAAGATGTCCATGGCGTAGTCGTTGCCGGGCGAGATGCCCAGGTTCGCGGCCTCGGCGTCGAGGTCCACCGTGGCGGTCAGCGCGGGGTGAAGGCCGCCCAGATCGATGGCGAGGGTTCCGTTGATGAACAGCCACAGGTCGTCGTCACCGGTGAAGGTGAATATCTCGCCGCCTCGATAGCGAAAGCGCGTGTGGATCTCGGTGGTGAAGTGAAAGTTGTTCGGGTTTCCCTCGTTGCCAAAGCCCGTGCCGTCGAGGGGAAAGAAGGTCGAGTCGTCGAACACGAACACGCCCGGTTGAGTCTCCTGCAGCACGATGGGCAGACGGACTCGCATGTTGACCTGGGGAACGTCCCGGTACCACTGATTGAATTCGTCCGGCCCCGTGGTTTGCGCGGTGCCTCCGGGGTGCGCGTATACCGGCTTTTGGTCGGCCCCGAGCTGGGACTCGACCAGTCCCTCGAAGGCGTCGTTGCCCGCAAACTGCTCGAAATCGGGGTGCGCTGAGCGAAAATCGCGAAAGTCCGCTTCAAGCGTGCCGCAGGCAACGCCGCCGTCGACTCCGCCGGGACCGTCCGGCCCATCGCCGTCGCCGGCGCCGGTCGCCGTGCCGTCACCGTCGCCGGTGCCAGCGCCATCGCCCGTGCCGTCGGCCCCGCCGGTGCCGTCGCCGTCTGCTCCACCGCCCGTACCCGACGACGAGCCGCAGGCCCCGGCGCTGAGAATCGAAATCGCGAAAACAACGAACCGGGCGAACTTGCAGACCGTCACCGCGGGATCAAAACCAACTGAGCGCAGCTCGTCAATCACCAACCGCGCGCGGCTCTATACAGGCGTCGCGGCGCGGGCGCAGCCGACGCTTCTCTGTTGTCCGCGGAGCGCAGTTTCACGGCGCCAGGTGTAATGAGTGACGCCGGTTTCGCCGCGCCTGCTGGTCACGCGGTTCGCTCGGTCCACGCGACGATGAACAGCGCGACCAATCCCAACGCGGCGAAGCCGGACACGAGCGGCAAGACCGTACCGTCGTACGCGCTGCCGATCGCGTACCCGAGGACCAGCGAGATGACGGTCGAAAGCGACCCGATCACCGCGGCCGCGGTGCCGGCGATATGACCCAGCGGCTCGAGTGCGAGGGAATTGAAGTTGCCGAACAGCAGCCCGACGCACAAAAACGTTGCCAGCAAGTAGGCCATGAACCACGGCAGGCCGGGCAGGCCATCCTGCGTCCAGACGACCGCCGCGAAGCCGACGCCGAGCACCGCCACGGACGTGAGCGCGCGCCAGCAGACGGCCCGCATGCCGAGCCGCATGACCAGGCGCGAGTTCAGGAGGGCGGCCGCTCCCAGCGACAGAGAGAGCGCGCCGAAGTACAGGGGAAAGTCGTCGCCAACGCCGTAGGTGTCGACGAAGATCTGCTGCGCCGAACTCAGATAGCCGAGAAAGGCGCCGAAGATCGTTCCCGCGGCCAGGGTGTAGCCGAGCGATGACCGCGTTTGCACCGTTTCGACCACGGCGAGCCAGATACGTCCGGGGCGCAGGGGAAGCCGGCGCGCCGGCTCCAGGGTCTCGGGCTGGCGGACGAACCAGAGCGCCGCAACGACGCCTTGGAGGAGCAGAAACGCGTAGATGGTGCGCCACGGAGCGACCGTCAAAATCGCCTGGCCAAGAGCCGGGGCAATGGCGGGCACGATGATGAACACCGCCATGATGATCGAGAGAATGCGCGCCATGTCGCGACCCTTGTACAGGTCGCGGACGATGGCCATGCACACGATGCGCGGGCCGGCCGCTCCCAGCCCCTGCATTGCGCGGCCCACCAGCATGGCCTCGAAGGTTTCGGCTTGAAAGCTCAAAGCCGCCCCCGCGACAAACAGGAGCAGCCCGGTGAAGATCGCACGCTTTCGCCCGACCGAATCGGACAGCGGTCCCATGATGAGCTGGCCCACCGACATGCCGACGAACAGGGCGGTGACGACCAGCTGCGCGTCGTTCGCGTCGTCGAGGTGCAGGTCTTTGGCGATGAGGCCCAGAGCCGGCAGCATGGCGTCGATGGCCATGGCGGTGAGCGACACGAGCAGCGCCATGAGCGGCACGAACTCGCCGGTGCGCAGGTGCGCGGTAGAACGCGATTCCGTCACGGGGTAGCGGTCCGAGCTGCGGCGTGCCCGGCGCTGGCCGCCGCGCTGGTGAGCGCGGCGCCCCAGACGATGTCCACGAGCGTCACGTCGAGGGGCCAGTCCTTCAAAAACGACAGGCTGGTAAGTTCGTAGGTGCCGTAGGCGAGGGCACCCAGGGCCGCGCCGCGGATGGCCGAGGCGGCCAGTCGGCCGCGGGCCAGGCCCGGCAGTACGCAGAAGTAGACGACGCCGGCCAGGTAGGCGGCGTAAAACACCGCTGCGGCAAACAGGTTGGCTTCATCCGCCAGAAGGTGCGCTAGCCGGGACCGGTAAAACTCGCCCGCGATGGCGCCGAGCCAGGCCGCGTCGAGCGCGACGAAGGCGGTCGCGGCGGCCAGGTAGGCTTTGGCGTACGAAGGCAATGCCGCGGCAGTCTAGCAGGCCGTGCGGTGACGGCTGTGGGTCCTGCCGGGGCAGAGAGGTCCGGGGGCGGAGGCCGGTCGAAAGCGCTCAACCTTGCCGCCGTTTCGGTGAGGCGGCCTGTCGTGCCGTGTGCGCGAGCCCGTGCCCGTTGCGGCGGCGCCCTAGAGCTGGTTGGCGCGTCGCGCGTCGTTGATGGCGCCGACGATCCAACGCGCGTAGGTTTGCCGTTGCCCGGAGCCGGCCATCTCGAGGCGCAGGTGCACGCCCATGTCGAGCCGCCCGTCGCTCGACTTGCTCCACGCGACCCGGCCGGGGAGGTTCATGTGTTCTCCGGCGAGCAGGAAGCGCACCGACACGGTGGACGACCGGGGCACGGGAAACGGCACCGCGGCGAGTGACAGCCCAATGCCCTCGCACGACACGGCCGACATCACGGCCTTGAACGTGTGCTTCCGGTTGCGAACGATAATGTCCACCTCGGCGGGGGCGTTCGCGGGCAGCCGGGGGTACTTGCGGATGGCGTTGGGCATAAAGCCTTACGATACGGATCTAGATTTAATCTTCGAGAAGAAAGTCAACCGGTAGCGACCTCACAAAAATGGCAACTCATCGCTACCCTCCCTGTCCGCCCGGCTACACGCCGCGGAGGAGGCTGCGGGCGTCTACTCCGGAAGGGGCAGGCGGATCACCACGGGCAGATGGTCACTTACCCGGTCGACGTACTGGCCGTACTGCCGATCGAGCTGGGCGACGAACCCGACGTTGCCCGCGGTTTCCGCGTCGAGGCCCACAGTGGTGATGATGTGGTCGTAGAACACCCGGCTCGGCACGAACGAATAAAAGTCGTCGGCCTCGGCGGCCAGGGTCTGCATTCGGTAACGCGGCGAATCCAGCCAGGGTTCCATGACCTCCCGGCCGCCGTTGGTGGTCAGGCGGTCGTTGAAGTCACCCAGAAGCAGGACGTCTTCGTCGACCGTTTCCACCAGCTCCCGGGTCAGCTCTTCGAGGGCGAGGTTGGCCGCCAGGCGACGGTCGGCGTCTTCGCCACCTCGACCCGCCTTCAGGTGCACGGTAATCGCGACAAAGTCGAAGGACTGGTCGCTGCACGGGTTCACGGTCACGGTGACGCCAAACGGTTCACGAGGAAATCCGAACCGGTCATCTCGGAACCAGACCGTGGGATTGGTCACAGTGGCGAGGTCGGCTCGGTAGATGAACCCGAGATTGTGAAACGCGCCGATGTCGGCGAGCACTCCGTCGTACCCGGGAAGTCGCTCGACCAGCTCGTCGAACGCGTCCTCGTCGACGACTTCCTGCACGGCCACGAAGTCCAGGGCCAGCGAGGCGATCAGGTCGGCGACCAGCCGCGGCGTGTCGTCTTCGACCGTGAAGTTTTCGATGTTCCAGGTGGCGACGTCGAAGGTCGTGTTGGTGCCGACCGACGGCACGACGTCGGTCTGCGGCGCGGGAAACCGGCCGGGGGGCGGCGGCTGGAGCGTGCAGTCGTCGTCGCCGCCCGGGTCGCCGGGGTCGCCCGGCTCCCCTGGATCACCCGGGTCGTCGGGCGGCGGCGCTGGCTCGGGCGGCGGTTCGGGCTGCTCGTCCGTGCCGGTCGTCGAATCGCCCGGGTCCGAGGTGCCGCCTTCCGAGCCCAGGTCGCAGGCGCCGACGGCCCCGGTCAGGGCAAGGAACGCAAAGGCTGCCGCAAGCGATTTCACGACCGGCAGACTACGTCGAGCCCGCGGTTGCACGAGCCCAACAGCCACTGACACGCGCTGTGGCGCGCGGCCGTTTGCGAACGAACGTTCCGAGAACGCGGCGTCTAGGAGCGCGCGGGCGAAACATCGATTTCCGGCGCGGCCTGGCCGCGTCGGCCGTACGAACCGTTTTCCTGGTAGCGCTTGCCCTGCAGGCGATTGAGCGCCACGCGACCGCGCCAGCCGAGATAGCCGCGGTTGAACTTGGTTACCTGATCCGCCGACAGGTACGGGTTGTTGACCTTGGCGATGTTGACGAGGGCGAGCACTTGCTCGGCGACGCTCACCGGGCACCCCTCGAGGCGCATCCAGCCGCGCCGTCGCGCGACCGCGAGCTTGGCGGTGGTGACCGCCATCTTTTTGAAGATGTCGTCGTGCTTGATGTCGTGGGGATCTTTGGTGGCGCGGTCCTTGTACACGTTGCGGATCTGCACCGGCTTGTCGGCGATGGTTCCGCTCCACTCGGCGCAGTCGCCGATGAAGACCACCATCTCGTCGGGGCCCGCCGGAATCGGCGCGTCGTACTTGCCGAAAACGACGTGCATGCGCGGCATCTTCTCGTCGCACTCCGCGTCGTACAGCCGCAGGATCTCGATGGCCTCTTCGATGGCCCCCGGGCACCCACCCCAGCAGTAGTCGCTGTGCTCGGGCTCGGGCGGCGGTCCCGAGTAGGCGGAGATGTTGGTGCCCTCGAAGTACTTTTCCACCCGAATGAGGCCGACCTCAAAGCCATCGGCTTTGGCCTTGGCCTCCTCCAAGGTTACGTCGCCGGTGATCTTGATCGACTCGATGTCGGTGGTGCCGAAGCCGTAGTCTTCGGCGAGTCGAATGTGATCGACGGTGCGCGGGTCGAGACCGATGATCGCCGAGCACACAGCGTCGAACGCGACCTGGCTGTTGCCCATCACGACGAGACCGAGCTTGCGCGGCTGCGGGGTCAGCATGCGGCCCTCGCCGGCGATGATGCCGTCGATCGCGATGAACTGGGGCTGAATGATGTACTGCAGGTCGGCGACTTTTTCGTTGAGCCGATGGTCGTGGTCGATGAGCCGGTGTCGGTCGTCCTGAATGCCGATGTAGTTCTTCATGGAGAACGTGACCGTCGTCCAGGGGTGCGCCTTGAACTTGGGCATGTTGACGAAGAAGTCGGCCCTCGCTACCGGCTCGGGGGTGAACACGTAGTCGCGCAGTCGCTGGGGATGGTGCAGCGGAATCTCCACCTGCGGCTCTTCTTCGAAGAAGTAGTGGTCGGCGCCGAGCCGCTCGACCATCTCCTCGAACCCCGACTCGCGATACGCCAGCCGGGTGGGCACGGTGATTCCGCACCGCTCGCCCACGGCGAGCTCGGTCATCTTGGCGCTGCCCACGTCGCGCAGGGCTAGCAGCATGCCTTCACCGAACTCGGGGCGCGTGTGCGCGTGCGGAAACAGCTCACCGGCGGCGACCAGGTTCGGCTTCACGAGGGTTCGTCCGAAGGGTTGCAGCTCCAGTTCCTCGAGCCCCTCGCGCAGTATCCGCCGGATCTTCTGCGGGTCGTAGTCGTCGCAAGCGCGGATGATGACCTTGGGCTCGGAAGGGATTTTCATCGCCGAAAGTGTAGCCCATTTCAGTTTTTCGTCCGCGATCGGCGGGCGATTGCGGACGATGGTCGGATCAGTCGGCGCTGTTTGCCCGGTGCGTCATCGGACGACGTCGCGTCCGGCCGCGCTGGCGTTCTGACGTTGGGCGCGGCGCGAAGTGCCCGCTACCGGGCCGCGCGGTCGCGCGCATCCGCCAGGGCTTCGATCGCCTGCCGTTGCTGGTCGTCGAGACTCTTGCTCGCGGCGCTTTCGAGCAGCGCGCGCGCCGCGGTTGGGTCGCCGGTTTCGCTGGCGCGGGCAAACCACGCCTCGGCAATCGCCGCGTGGTTTCGCGCCCGACCGGCGTAGTCGCGGGCTTCGTCGTAGTCCGCCAGACCCACGTAGGACAGGGCCAGGACCTCCCACACGCGCTCGAGCTGCTTGCCCGACACGTTGGCGTCCGAGCGAATCTGGTGGCAAAGCCGCGCCGCTTCGCGAAAGTCGCCCTCGGCGAGGGCGCGCTCGGCATCGCCGAGCAGCCCGCGGGCGAACGTGTGCTTGGGGCGCACGGGGCCGGAAGCGCTGGTCGAGTTGATGCGAGTCAGGTTTTCGTAGGCCAGCAGGCCGGCCAGCACGACCAGAAACATCGAGCCCCAATGGGTGAGCGCGAGGACGACGGCGCCGCCGCCGAGAATGAGACCGGTGACGTGCGTGATTTGCTCGGCGGTGCGCGCCGAGGGCAGCAGCTTGACCAGCGCGATGCGAAACAGCTGGCCGCCGTCCAGGGGCCAAAGCGGCACCAGGTTCACCAGGCTCCAGGCGATGTTGATGAACAACATATGCTCGAAGAAGCGGAACAACATCGGGTCGGTCAGGGCCTGGGGCGCCGCGATGAGCAAGATCTCGCGGGTCGCGTAGACCAGGCCGCCGAGCAGCAACCCCGCGCCCGGCCCGGCGGCAATGATGAGCACGTCGTCGCGGTCGCTGTCGGCGCGCTCGTGTGCGCACAGCCCACCCCAACCGTGCAGCAGGATGCGCGGCTGCAGGCGCAGGCGCTTGGACACCAGGCCGTGACCGAGCTCGTGCACGAGGATGCTCACGAACACGCACAGCACCCAGAGCGCGCCTTCGGCGGGCTGGCCGGCGCTGCGAAAGCCGATGAAGCCGACCACCACCAGGAACCACATCGACATGTGGACCGGGATTCCGGCGATGGTGAATAGGTGGATACCTCCCACGGCGGCAGTATACGCGCGCGGCGGCGAGGCAAACGAGGGGATCGTGCACCCCGAGGCGAGCCCGCGTTCGGGGCGCCTATCCCCCGAAACGGACTAGGTGCGCGGCGCGTCCCACGCGGGGCAGGCCGGCAGCGCGTGAGCCAGCTCGCGAACTTGCCCGGTCGAGTCTATTCGCGGTCGTCTCGGTCGCCCTCGACCTGGCGTTTTTCGAGAACGGTGGTCGTGCCCTGGGCGTCCGTGCGCGTCACGGTGCCGTCGGACTCGATGACCGTGGTCGCGCCGTTTTCTTCGAGCACGATGGTCTTGCCGTCGGCGGTCTCGTGCACCGTGACGTGGCGGGCACCGCCCGGGCCGAAGGACCAGGCGTTCGGGGTGACGACAAGTGGCTCGACGGCGATCGGCGGCAACGCGGCGTCGAGGCCTCGCGCGACCTCCGACTGGAGCTGTCGTTCGAGCCGGCCGAGCTCGTCGATGTGAACGCCGCGAAGCCCGCGCTTGTCGGCGGGCATGCAGTCGACCAGCGCGCCGAAGTTGTCGGCGCCGTAGGCGCAAGAAAGGACCGCCGGCGAAACGCCCCCCGCGTTGATGCACTCGGTGCGCAGCGCGTAGTGCCAGCGCGACAGCGGGCCCGTGGGGCGGGTGTCGTCGGTGATGCCCCCGCCGCGGGCAGCGGATGCGGCGCTCTCGACGAGGGCGATGTAGCGCTCGGCGTAGGCGTCACACAGGAGCGCCTGCTCACCCGAGATCGGATGATCGTCGTCGTGTGCGCTCTCGATGGTCGCCACCGCAGCGGAGGTCGCCACGACAGCGGCGGCGCCGAGGGCGACGAACTTGAGGCCCCGCCGAACCCGGGCAAAGCGTTTGGGAGCCGCGGCGAGGGGCTTTGCCGCGTCACCGTCGGAGGTGTCCTCCCCGGCCTCGAGGCGTTCGAGGGCGGCTCGGGCCTCCAGGGCCGACGCGAAGCGCTCTTCGCGATCGCGCGCGGTGAGTTTGCCGAGAAACCGGCCCATTGGCGCGGAGATGTTGGCGCTCACCGGTTCCGACGCCTCGAGCAGCTTCCACGGCTCGCGACGAGTGAGCAGGTGAAGCACCGAAGCGCCGAGCGCGTACAGATCGGTGGACGAATCGACCTGTCCCGCCATCTGTTCTACCGGCATGTAGCCGAATGTGCCTGCCATGGTCGAGCCGACGGTGGCGCCTTGATCGTAGGCGGCGCCGAAGTCGACCAGCGCGATGGTGCCGTCGTCTCGCTGAAGCAAGTTGGCGGGCTTGATGTCCCGGTGAATGACGGCGGGCGACAATCCCTGGAGGTAAACGAGGATGTCGATGACCTGCCGCAAGATGTCGCGGCATTCGGCCTCGTCGAACCAGTGGTCGCGCAGGCGCGACTCGAGCGATGGGCCGTCGATGAAGTCCTGGGCCAGATACAGGCGGGTGTCGACGCCTTCGCCTTCTTGAAACGACGCGACAAATCGGGGAATCGCCGGGTGCTCGAGGGCGCGCAGGAACTTGGCCTCGCGTTCGAACGCGGCGATGGCTTCGACGCCCGGGGCCTGGACGAACGCGAGCTCCTTGAGGGCCACGCGTTTGCCGTCGGCGTCGCGCGCGACGTAGAGGCGTCCGCGGGCGTGGGAAACCAGCACGTCGTCGATGGCAAAACCCCCGGCGCGGACGGCGGCGCCGCAGTGGCTGCACCGGTCGCTGTCGGCGGCGAGGACTTGCTCGCAGGCGCAGCAGAAAACGATCTGGTCCGCGGTGTTGCGCAGGTCGAGCTCGAACTCCGCCTCGGCGGCGACTTTTTGCGAGCAGGTTGCGCATTCGGCGAGATGCGATTCGATCGCCGACGCGTCGTCGCTGGCGCCCATGACGTAGAGTTCGAGCTCGCGATCGGAGGGGTGGTTCACGCTTCGTTCTCCTCGGCGAGGGCCGCGCGCAGGCGCTGGCGGGTCTCGCACAGTGTTTGGCGCACGCGCTGCAGCGAGATGCCTGCTTCGCGGGCGGCGTCGGCGTGAGACAGGCGCTCAGGCCCGTAAACGAGGCGAAAGACGCGCCGGGCCTTCGGCGAACACTCGGCCAGGGCGGCCAGGGTGCGATCCAGGCGGCGCCGGTTGTCGACCTCGCGCTCGAGGTCGGTGGCGTCTGGATGCTCGGGCTCGCTGTCGGGCACGACGGCCAGGTTGATCGGCTCGCGCTTCGATTGGGCGAGCAAGTCGAGGGCGAGAAAGCGAGCCTGGCGGATGACGAGCCCCGGCAAGCGGATGTCGTTGAGTTCGCCGGCGGCCTGCTTTTCCATCAGCCGCGTCCAGGCGGCCTGAGCCAGCTCGCGCGCCTGGTCGGGCCCGAGTCCCATGGCCAGCAGAGACAGAACCACCCGGCGGTCGTGTACCCGGATTGCGTCTGCCCACTGATCGCGGGGGCCGATTTCCAATTGTCCCACGGTTCGAGAACGGGTGAGCCGCGCAAGCATATCGGGCGCCGCGGTCTTTTTGGCCCACCCCCGGCGCAACATGCCGACAGTCCTGCCGATTTTGTTTTCTGGAGCAGACGGCGTCGGCGCTGGTGCCGGCCGCGCGGCTCGCTCGACAAGCGGCCGTCTCGGCCTACCTTTGCCGCGTGGCGGTGCAGCTCGTTTGGTTCAAGCGCGACTTGCGAGTCGACGACCACAGGCCGCTGGTGGCAGCGCGTCGCGCGGGGCCCGTGCTGTGCGTGTACGTGTTCGAACCCGACGTCATTGCCTTGCCCGAGAGCGACCCGCGCCACTGGCAGTTCGTGATTCAGTCCCTTGCCGATCTGCGCGAGGAGCTCCGGGCCCGGGGCGCCGATCTGGTGCTTCGAACGGGCGACGTGGTCGACGTGTTCGATGAGCTGTGCGCCGAGGTGCCGGTGGCCGGGGTGTGGAGCCACGAAGGAACGGGCCTGCTGGCGACCTACGAGCGCGACAAGCGAGTCAAGCGGTGGGCCAAAGACCGGGGCGTTCCCTGGACCGAGATTCCTCAGTTCGGAGTGTTTCGCCCGCTCGACAGCCGCGACGGCTGGGCGAAGCGGCGGGCGAGGCGCATGCACGAGGCGCTCGTCGCCGCGCCCGCGCGCCTGGTCGCCGCGCCCGTTCGCGACCCGGGTGCGCTGCCGACGCTGTCGCAGCTAGGTCTGGCGGCCAGTGAGGCCGAGGACGCTCAGGTCGGCGGTCTCGAAGCCGGGCGCACGCTGCTGACCAGCTTCATCTCGGCCCGCGGCCGCGACTACCGGACGTCGATGTCCAGCCCGCTGTCCGCCTGGGATAGCTGCAGCCGCATCAGTCCCTACCTGGCGTACGGCACGCTCTCGCTTCGGCGGGCCGTGCGCACGGCCGAAGCCGCGCGACGCAAGTACGCCGAGCGGGCCCGGGCGGGGCGGTCCGATAGCAAGGACGCCGGCGAGTGGGCCCGGTCGATGAAGGCGTTCGCCGAGCGACTCACGTGGCACTGCCACTTCACGCAGAAGCTCGAGTCGGAGCCCGAGATCGAGATTCGCAACATGAGCCGGACCTTCGACGGCATGCGCACTGAAGACCCGGCCGATTGGACGACCGAGCAGCGCCGGCGGTTCGACGCGTTTCGCGCGGGGCGCACCGGCTATCCGATGGTCGACGCAAGCGTGCGCTGCCTGCGCGCGACCGGTTGGATCAACTTCCGCATGCGCGCCATGCTGGTGAGCTTTGCGAGCTACTACCTGTGGCTTCACTGGAAACCGACCGCCGAGTTTCTCGCGCGGCTGTTCGTCGACTTCGAGCCGGGCATTCACTACCCCCAGGTGCAGATGCAGGCCGGTACCACCGGCATCAGTGCAAACCGCGTCTACTCACCGGCAAAGCAGCTTCGCGACCAGGACCCGCAGGGAGAGTTCGTGCGGCGGTGGGTACCCGAGCTCGCCGACGTGCCGGTGGCCGTGCTCGATCGCCCCGGCCAGATGTCGCTGGCGGAGCAGGCCCGCGTCGGATGCCGGGTCGGTCCCGACTACCCGGAGCCGATCGTCGTCGCCGGGGCCGCGCGCGCCGAAGCGGCGCGGCGACTGGCGGCGGCGTCGCGTGGCCCGGCGGCTCGAGCCGAAGCCCGGCGCGTGTTCGAGCGGCACGGCAGTCGCCGCGGCCCGAGGGGCCGTCGCTATCGCGGCTCGCCGAGCTCGCGGCGGTTGCCCTGATCGTCGAACCGCACGTACGCGAAGTAGACGAACACCAGGAAGAACACCGGCAGTAGCCACAGGAAGGTCGCGTCGAAGGCCACCGCCAGCGCCACCGTGATGGCGCCGTACGACGGCCAGAGCCACCACGTCGACCGGAAGAGGGCTGCCATTTGACGCACGACCAAGGACTAGCACCCATGTCGGGCCGGCGGGAGGTAGGTGTCGTGCGCATCGAGCTTGCGCCACCCTACGGCCTCGACTAATGTTCGTATATCTCGACGGCGCGGTGCTTTGGTGTCGGGAAAAACGATGGCCCTCAGGGCCCGGAGGAGAGCGACTTGGAGTGGCTGAACTACCACCATTTGCAATACTTTTGGCTGGTTGCCCGTGAGGGCGGCATCCAACCGGCGGCCAAGCTGCTCGGCTTGGCTCATCCGACGATCAGTGGCCAGATCAAGCAACTCGAACAGTCGCTGGACCAGCAGCTGTTCGACCGGAGCGGCCGCCGGCTTCGCCTAACCGAGGTCGGCAAGCTCGTGTACCGGTACGCCGAGGACATCTTTACGACCGGCAAAGAGCTCCAGCGCGCGCTCGAGGGCGACATTGCCGGCAAGCTGCCGCGGCTGGTCGTGGGCGTCACCGAGGCCATGCCCAAGCTGGTGGTGCGCGCGATGCTCGAGCCGGCGTTGGCCATGGACCGACCGGTTCAACTCGCCATCGAAGAGGACCGACAGGACCGTCTGCTGGCCGAGCTAGCCCTGCACAACCTCGACATCGTGTTGTCGGATGTGCCGGTGCCGTCGGACGTGGGGGTCAAAGCCTTTAGCCACCTGCTCGGCGAATGCGGCGTGGTCTTTCTCGCCGTCGAAGAGACGGCCGCCAAATACCGGGAGGGGTTTCCGGGGTCGCTGTCGGGGGCGCCGTGGCTCGCGCCTACGTCGGTGTCCAACATGCGCCGAGAGCTCGACCAGTGGTTCGAAGACATCGGGGCCAAGCCCAGCGTGGTGGCGGAGTTCGCCGACAGCGCGTTGCTCAAAGTCTTTGGTGGCGACGGCTTCGGGGTCTTCGCCGTACCGACGGCGATCGAAAAGCGAGTGTGCGAGCAGTTCGGCGTATCGGTCGTGGGGCACACCGAGGCCGTGCGGGCGCGGTTTTACGCCATCTCTACCGAGCGGCGGTTGCGGCACCCGGCGGCGCTTGCCATCACCCAGTCCGCTCGTCGGAACCTGTTCGAGTGATGTCGAACGCGCGGCCGCGTTTGTCGACCGTGTAGTGGCGTATGCGTGCGCGGGCTAGTTCCGCGCACGTAGCGCAATCGCAGTCGGGCGAAAGTGTGTTTCCAGCGCGCGTCATGCTGACGGCGATGCGGGAGCGCTGGTTGGGCAATCGGTGTCGCGTCGTCATCGAGCCCTCGCGAAAGGGCAACAAGCGTGCCCGGCGCAGTCGTCGAACTTTCGGTGTGCGGCGTCCGGGGCCTCGGACAGCGCGTCCGGCGCGTCGGACGCGCGGACGGGTGTGGCAACGGCTCCACGCCCGCGCGGCGAACGCTCGCGTTGATTTGCCAGCCGGCGAAATTCACGCGTGAAACGCGATGGCGGTTTCGCTACGATGGAATCATGAGGGTGATCGTCTTGACTGGTCTTCTAGCAGCGGTCATGACGGGGTGCTTCGCGGGGACGGTCGAGAAGGGCAAGGGCGACGCGGAGTTCGAGTGGAGCAACTACTACATCGTCGGGCGTAAGCTCGAGCTTCACTCCAAGATTCTCGACGAGTCGCGGGAGGTCTGGGTGTACACGCCGCCGGGCTACGCCCTGGCCATGCGCAAGTTCCCGACCCTCTACGTGCTCGACGGCGACGCGCACTTTCACCACGTCGCCAGCCTGGTCGACTTCCTCGGCGGCAGCGGTCGAATGCCGCCCATGATCGTCGTTGGCCTCAGCAACGTGGACCGCAATCGCGACTTCACGCCCACCCGCGCCGAGGGCCTGAATTCGAGCGGCGGAGCCGACAAGTTCCTCGCGTTCATGGAAGACGAGCTGTTCCCGTTCCTCGAGAGCAAGTATCGGGTCAGCCACTATCGCGCGCTCATGGGCCACTCCTTCGGAGGTCTGGTCACGGTGCACGCGCTGCTCGAGTCGCCAGACCTGTTCTCGGCATACATCGCGGTCTCGCCGAGCCTGTGGTGGGACGACCAGATCACCGAGCAGCAGGCGCCGGCCCGGTTTGCCCGGCGCCGCATCGACGACAAGTTCCTGTTCTTCGCCGTCGGGGCCGAGAACCAGATCATGCGCACCAGCAACGAGAGCTTTTCGAAGCTGCTCAGGGCCAAAGCCCCCACCGGGTTGCACTGGCGGTACGCGTACCTTGGCCGGGACGACCACTTCACCTCGGCCCATCGAGGGGTGCAGCTCGGTCTCGAGTCGCTGTTCGAAAAGTGGGCCGTGCCGCCCGATACCCGGTCCGTCAGGGCTCTCGAGGACCACTATCGAGGTTGGAGCGAGAAGCTTGGCTACGAGATCGTGATCCCCGAGGGGCTCATCAATCAGTTCGCCTACGCGCTGCTGCGCCAGGGCGATGTCAGCCACGCGCTGGCGGCCTTCCATCGCAACGCCGAGCTGTACCCGCATTCGCCGAACGTGTACGACAGCCTGGGCGAGGGCCTCGAGGAGGCGGGTCACTTGCCCGAAGCCATCGCCGCTCACGAGCGCGCCGTTCAGCTAGCGCGTCGGCAAGAGCACCGGCTCCTCGGCGTGTTCGAGCAGCGCCTCGACGAGGTCAGGCAGCGCGCGTCCGGGCCCTAGGCTCGGGGCCGTGTACGCACTAGAAGATCTCCGGGCACCAGGCTGCCAAACCGGGGTTGGCCAGCAGCCGGCCCGCGCGCTCGACCGCGTTGCGCGAGCCGCGAATCCGGCCCGCGTTCGCCAGCGTTTGCGGAGCAACGGCGCCGAAGTACAGGGCCGACAAAACGGGCAGCTCGAGTTCGAGCTCGGGCTCCGACGCGGCCGCGCAGGGCGCGCACGTCGCCTGGCCATCCGCAACGTCAAGGCGGTAGCTCGCCGAGTCTCCCCGGTGGTGCACGCGAAAGCTCACCGAGCCGTCGGCGCCGTACCCCCGGGCGGCCAGGGCGGTCGGCACGTCGCACAGCCGCAGCCAGATGCCCTCGATGACGTCGACCTTGAGCTCGCGCGGGTCGCGAAGAATATGAGGAAGCACACTGTCGGACGGCGCGTTCCACCACTTGACCTGCTTGTAGAGGTCGAAGGAGAGAAGGTGGTGCCACAGGCTCGCCTCGGCGGCTCCGTCGACGGCTACCAGCTCGATCAGGTCGAGGGTGCCGTTGGGGCGGCCGTTATCGTCCCATTCGAGGCGTTGGCGGTAGGCGGCAAAGCCGACGTCGTCGGTTCCGCGGCGCGCGATCAGGTAGCGGCGTCGGGGGGCGTCGGGCTCACGGCGCTGGTCGCGGAAATGGCGAACGTCCCACCAGCCGTGGCGCCGGGCGAACGTTCCGGGTCGCAGCGATCGCGCGCGATCGAACACCGCGGGCAGCCGGCGTCGCGCCTCGTCCACGTCGGCCAGCTCGAGTTGGTCGCACGGTCGAGATAGTTCGGTTCGGGCGCGCGCGGTGTCCAGGGTGAAGCGTCGCGCCGGAGCGGCGTGGCCGTAGCCAAAGCGCCCGTAGATGACGGCTTCCGAGGCCCACAGGGCCGAGATGGACTCACCCGTGCGGTCGACGTCGTCGAAGTGAGCCCGCATCATGGCGCTCAGCACTCCTCGCCGCCGATGGCTCGGCAGTACGCCGACCATGGTCAAGCCAGCCACCGGTATCGTCCGGTTGCCGGGAACGGCCATGTCGAGGGAGAACGAGCCCGATGTCGCCACGATTCGACCGCCGTCGAAGGCGGCATAGGAGCGGGCGAGGTCGAAAAACGACCGCAGGCTCGTGTCGGCGTCGTCGGCGCGGTTGGGCTCGACGCCGAAAGCCGAGGCCATGCAACCGCGAAAGGCCGCGACTTCGCTCGCTTCGATGGAGCGGATTTCGATCGACATAGCGAGACGGCGACTGTAACGCCGCGCCGGCCGCGGCGGCGACCGCCGGGTGCGATTTGTCGCTACAATGCGCGCGGCAATGGAGCGCCCGTGGATTGCGATAGCGGTGGGGCTGGCGGTGGCCGCGCTGCTTTGGTTGGTGCGCGGCGGCGACGCCCAGCCGTCGAGCGCGGCGAACGATGGCGCGAGGGCGAGCCAACCCGCGGCCGCGGCCCGCGGCAAGGTCGGGACCCCGCGGCCCGCCGGTCGGGCGCTGGCGCCGCTCGAGGCCGTCTACGTGGCGCCGCGCGTGCGCAGACCCGGCGAGCGCTCGAGCGCCCATCGCGCGCGGATGCGGCTGCTCGATCAGCTGCAGGCCCGGACCGCCGGTCTCGATGCCGCGGCGCGACAGCGGGTGTGGGCGGTCCTGGCCGATGCCCAGGAGTCCTACGGCGACCCGGAAGCGACCTGCGCCCCGCGCGGCGAACGCGAGCCGACGTACGACCAGGCGCAGTGTTTGGCGAACCTGCTCGACGTCCTGGCCGACGAGGTTCGCGACCGGCTGTTCGGTGAGGTGGGGGCGCTCGCCGAAAGCTTCGACGAAGGCTTCGTCCGGTCGATTGTCATCTCTGGCCGCCTCGGCCTGTTCGACCACCGCTAGCGTCCGGGTGATCCTGGCGGGGCGGTTGGGCCGGGCGCCGCTACAGGCCCAGGTCGTCGTCCAGGGAATCGGACGAGCGGCCCTTGACCCACTTGTCGAGGGTGGCCTCGAGCGCGCCGGCGTCGGTGGGCACCGGCAGGTAGTCGGTCATTCCGGCGTCGAGGCAGGCCTTGCGCTCCTCTTCGTCGGATGAGCGGGTCAACCCGAGAATGGGCACGTAGCCGGTCTCGCGTTCGCGAACGTCGAGAGTCGTGTCGAACCCGTCGGCGTCTTCATCGAGCTGCACGCCGAGAAAGAGGACGTCGAAGGGGGTGTCGGCGAACAGGGCCAGGGCCTTTTGCGAGCTGGTGGTGACCTCGGTCTCCACGCCGAGTTCGGCGAGCAGCTCCACGAGCGCGTCGGTATCCTCGGGCACGCCAGCCACGAGTGCACGGGTCACCATGGGGGTGTCGTCCGGGCGTTCGAGACCGTCGCCGGGGTCGACGAACGCCTGGTCGTCGAGGGGCTCTGCGCCGGGCTGCTCCTCGGCTGCCGCCGGAGCGACCCAGCCAGACTCGTCCGTGAGGGCCGCGCCCAGCATGGTTTCGGCGTGCCCGGCGTCGGCGGGGGGCATTGGGATTTCCGGCGCGTCGAGGGTTACCTCGGCGACTACGTTCTGGGGCGGCACCTCCAGCGGCTCGGAGTCGCCGAGGTCGTCGGGGGTATCGAGGTCGTCCTCGTCATCGAGGTCGTCGGGGGTATCGAGGTCGCCCTCGTCGTCGAGGTCGTCGGGGGTATCGAGGTCGTCGGCGTCATCGAGGTCGTCGGGCCGATCGAAGTCGTCGTCGGTCTCGGCGGCCTCCTGGCTCGGACCGCCGGGCGCGAGTTCATCGATGAGATTCGATATCGCCCGCGCGGCGGCGCCGGCGGGACCACCTCGACGGAGCGACCTCGGAATGTCCGCCGCTTCGCCCGCGCGGGCCATCGAACGGCACCAGCGCACGAGGGCCCGGGTGCGCAACGCGCTGGCGATGGCCACGGCAGACAAACCGAGCAGCAACATGGCACCCGCGACGCTGCAGCCGATCACGACCCACAGCAACTGGCGTCGCGTCGCGTAGCTCGCCCGGTCCAGCTGCTGCTGCACCCGCGCTTCGCTGCGCTCGACGAGCTGGCGAAGCTGCTCGTACAAAGCCAGGCGAAAGCGCCGAACGCGCTCCGCCTGGGCGGCGACCTTGGCCGCGTGATCATCGGACAGCGAGTCGACCGGCACGTGGCCGAGTGCCTCGCGGCGAAAGCGCGCCAGCTTGCGCACCTCGGCGACGTAGTGGGCAAAGTCGCCGCGAAGTTCCGCCAGCTCGGCATGCACGTGTGTCGGCAAGAGCAGCGGGCCCGGGTGCGGAAACCGGTCGACGACTTTGGGCCCCAGGTCGCGCAGGGCGGCCTCGTCGTGCTCGATCAGTTGAAGCCGGGTGGTCGCGGTCTCGAGGGCAACTTGCGCGCGCAAAGCGGTGGCCAGCTGGACCGCAGGTGGGTGGGGGGTATCGACAATCCACTGGCGCAACGTCCAGGTTTCGTACAAAACCGCGCCCGCTGTGGCGGCGAGTAGCAGCGCCGCGAGCAGGCCGGGAAACAGGACTGTGGACCGGCGAACCATGCCTTCTGGTCCCGCATCGACCGCTTTGCGCCCGTCTTGAGAACCATCTGGATGCAAGCGCCACAAAGATCGCGCAAACTCCAGCCATGGCGGCGAGTGGTGGCGATGGGCGACGGGGCGACGGGGCAGTGCCCGGCGGCGGCACCCTCGACCGTCTGGCCGCCGGCGCCGCTCACGATTTCAAGAATCTGCTGTTGGCGATGACCTGTAGCGCCGAGCGGCTGGCCCGTCCCGACCTCACCGAGGCGGAGCGACGCCTGGCTCTGGCCGAGGTCCATCGGGCCGCAGACCGGGCGGCGTTGCTTACCGGGCAGCTGCTCGATCCAACCACGCTTGCCACGCCCGACGTTCGGCTGGTGCGAACCGCTGACCTGGTCGAGGCGAGCGTCGAACTGGTCGCTCCGCTCATGGCGGGCGAGGTCGAGGTCACTGCGGACGTCGCCTGCGACGTCATGATTGCGGCGGACCAGGGGCAAATCGAGCGTTCTGTCATGAACCTGCTGCTCAACGCGCGCGAAGCGATGGCCGGCCACGGCAAGGTCGATGTTCGAGTGCGAGCCCGTGAGGTTGCCGCGGGAGAGGTCTCCGGTTTGTTCGGCGGCACCTACGCCGTGGTTGAAGTGTCCGACACGGGCAGCGGCATGTCCCCGGCGGTTTGCGCGCGAGCGTTCGAGCCCTGCTTCACCACGCGCGGCGGTCGCGGTCGCGGTCTCGGGCTGGCCAACGTGCAGCGCATCGTGGCAGCCCACGGCGGCGCAGTGCAGCTCGACTCCCAGCCCGGGTTGGGGACCACGGTGCGAATGTGGCTCCCCGCCTGTCCGCTGGCGCGGCGGGTCGATGGCGCGGGTGCCCGCGTTCTGGTCGCCGAGGACGAACCGGCGGTTCGGGACGTCGTTTGCACGGTGTTGCGCGACGCCGGGTTCGACGTCGTGCCGGTGACGAACGGGCGACAGGCGGTCGAGGAGGTCGAGCGGCGCGGTGGCGAACTCGACGCGGTGCTCCTGGACGTGGTCATGCCAGAGATGGATGGCATCGAAGCGTTTCGCAGCATCGCCGAGACGCGGCCGGGACTGAAGGTGCTGTTTACCAGCGCCCATGACGCTTCGGCGGTGCTCGAACTCGGACTGGACCCAAGCGCCCTTTTGTCCAAGCCCTACGTGCCCGCCGCGCTGGTGCAGCGGCTGCGCGACGTCCTGGGCCGTTGAGCCTCGCGCGATTCCGCCGTCACCCCTGGTTGTGGCCGCGGATCCAGCCCGCGAACTCGGACAGCAGCGCGGTCAGGCGCTCGCGCGTTTCGTCGTCGGTAAGGACGCCGTCGGTGAACTTGCCGCGCGCGTGCTTGACGGCCAGCTCGCGCAGGGGGGGCAGCTCCGCCTTGAGGGAGTGAAGCACGAGCTTGACCGCCGGCTGTGCCATCGCGCCGCCACCGCCGCCGGGCGATGCGCTGATTACGGCGCACGGCTTGCCCTCGAGCGGGTTGGGCTTGCGCGAGATCCAGTCGAGAGCGTTTTTGACAACGCCGGGAATCGTGCGGTTGTACTCGGGCGTAACGACCAGCACCCCGTCGGCTCGAGTAATGGCGTCCTTGAGGTCGACGACCGCCGCCGGTGTACCGGCGGCCTCGACGTCGCCGTTGTAGAGCGGTACGCCGTCGAGGTCGCGCACGGTAACCGCGACGTCTTTCGGCGTGGCGTCGAGGGCTGCCGTCGCCAGGGCCCGGTTGAGGGACTCTCGGCGGAGACTGCCGGGAACGGCCAGCAAAGTAAGCGGTCGTTGGTTCATTGCGGCTTCACGATATCGCAGCTGAGGCGTTCGTTCCGATACAACACGGCTCATGAAGCTGGAACATGCAGTCGCGCTCGTTTCGGGCGGCGCGTCGGGGTTGGGCGAGGCGACGGTCCGCCGGCTGGTCTCGGGCGGCGCGCGGGTCGTGGTCGCCGACCGGGACGCGAAACGCGGGGTTGCACTCGCCGCGGAACTCGGCGACGGCGTCACGTTCGTCGAGACCGACGTTACGAGCGCCGAGCAGGTGTCGTCCGCGATCGAGGCCGCCACGGCGGTGGGACCGTTGCGGGTGGCCGTGAGCTGCGCGGGCGTTGGCTGGGCGGCCCGCACGATCAACCGCGAAGGCGAGCCGCACGCGCTGGACCTGTTCCAGACCGTCGTTAACGTCAACCTGATCGGCACCTTCAACGTGCTTCGCCTGGCCGCCGCGGCTATGGGGAAGGCGGATCCGACCGAGGGCGGCGAGCGGGGCGTTATCGTTAACACCGCGTCGGTGGCGGCCTACGACGGGCAAATTGGGCAGATCGCCTACGCGGCGTCGAAGGGCGGTGTGATCAGCATGACCCTGCCGGCCGCCCGCGATCTCGCTCCCGTCGGTGTTCGAGTGCTAACCATCGCACCGGGACTGATGGATACGCCAATGCTGGGAATGCTGCCGGACCAGGCGCGCCAGGCACTGGTTGCGAACGTCGTGTTTCCCAGACGCCTGGGCCACGTCGACGACTACGCACTGATGGTCGAGCAGATGATTGCGAACCCGTACTGGAACGGCGAGTGCGTGCGTCTCGATGGCGCGCTGCGCATGCCGCCGAAGTAGCCATGACGGCCGCCGAGGTAATCGCGCAGCTCGGTCTCGCACCGCATCCCGAAGGGGGGCATTTCGCAGAGACCTGGCGTCACCGACCGGCCGACGGCAGTCGCGGTCTGGGGACGTCGATCTATTTCTTGCTCGCGGCGGGCGAGCGATCGCACTGGCATCGTTTTGATGGGCACGAGCAGTGGCATCACTACGCGGGGGCGCCCCTCGAGCTTTCGGTGTCCGTGGACGGCGTCGGGGTGAGCACCGCGGTGCTGGGAACCGAGCTCCTGGCCGGACAGCGCCCGCAGCTGGATGTACCGGCCCACGCGTGGCAATCGGCGCGAACGTTGGGCGACTGGACGCTGGTTGGGTGTACGGCGTCGCCGGCCTTCGAGTTTGAGGGGTTCGAGCTTGCGCCGGAGGGTTGGGCGCCGGGGATGGGGTCGTTGTAAAGATCCGTTGGGTTGAGCGGGGCTACGCGATGGGGGCTGGCCGTGCTCAAGCATACGGTCCGCCGACCGTGGGCGTAGGGCGCAGGGCTTCGTGCCGAGCGTCGAGTCCGGAGCGTGCGGTCCGAACTGCGCGCGGCCAGCCCCCATCGCTTCGCCCCTCGGCCTTGGTGGGGTGGCGCGCGCCGCCGGCTTTGGGGGCTGGGGGTTGCTGTCGGTGCCGGCCCGTGGGCCGGCAGACTGTTGTTAGTGGGAGCGGCCGCGTTGGGCATCTAGCAGCCTGGGGGGCATCTTGTTGCTGGTGGTACGCGCGGGCGTCGGACTCGGACTCTGGACTCGGACTCGGCGGTTTGTTGCCGGCGGCAACATTTGGGGACGGTGTTGCCAAGTTGCCGTTGGCGCCGTTTGTTGTGGCAGCAACGTTTGGGGACGGTGTTGCCAAGTTGCCATTGGCGCCGTTTGTTGTGGCAGTAACGTTTGGGGACGGTGTTGCCAAGTTGCCATTGGCGGACTCGGACTCGGACTCGGACTCGGGGTTCGGACTCGGACTCGGACTCGGGTTCGGACTCGGACTCGGACTCGGACTCGGAGTCGGGTTCGGGGGCGGGCTCGGAGTCGGAGGTCGGGGGCGGGGGCGGACGCGGACGTCTGGGGCGGGCTTCGTGGCAGGGGCGGGCGGGAGTGGGGGCTGCTGGGGTTGCGCTACCTGGGTTCGGGGATGGGCGGCAGCGGGACAGCGTGGCGACGACGGCCCCCGGTGGTTGGTGGCGGTCATACATGTAAGTGGTCGTATGGAATGCAGACGCCAAGTGGCGCGACGGTTGCAAACTCTCTGGTCGCCGCCGGTGGAGGCCCTTATGTGGCGCTATTCCACCGTAACCAAACCACAACCCGTGCCCGACACCATCGACCGATACAAGGTGCTTCGTCGCCTCGCGCTCGGGCGTGAGTCCGACGTCGTCCTCGCCAGCACTCCCTTGTCCAATGGCGGAGACCGGAGCGTCGTCGTGAAGTCCCTGCTGCCGCAGGTCGCCGCGAGCGGCGATTGCGTGCGGCGCTTTCTTCACGAAGAGCGGGTGACTGCCTCGCTGTCGCATCCTCACCTGAGTCGCCTCACCGACAGCGGCGGACGCGGCCGGCGCTTCTTCATGGCGCTGGCTCACGTGCCCGGTCGCACCACCCGTGAGCTGTTGTCTTCGTGTCAACGGGGTGGCTGGGTGTTCCCGGTCGATGTCGCGATCTCGCTGGTGCGCGACGCATGCGCCGGGCTCGACCACCTGCACACCAACCACCGCCTGGTCCATCGCGAGGTGGTGCCGTCGAACTTGCTGGTCGACGAGTCGGGGCAGCTCGTCGTTGTCGACTTCGGCAGCGCCCTGGAGCCCGGCGGTCGCGCGGAGCGGCTGCGGCGCGCCACGCGCTACGCACCGCCGGAGCTCATTCGCCACACCCCGGCCGACGAAAGTGCCGACGTCTACGGGCTTGGCGTCGTCCTCTACGAGATGACGACCGGGAGAAATCCGTTCGCAGGCGCCGACCCGCTGGCGCGCATCTGCGCCGGGCGCGTTCGCCGCCCCACCGAGTTTGCCCCGGGATTTCCCGCCGATTTGGAAGCCCTGGTACTTCGCGCAATGGCGCCGGAGCCCGCGAACCGTTTTCGCTCGGTCGGCGACCTTCACGAAGCGCTCGATTCCGTGGCCCGCTCGCTCGGGATCGTGCCGTCGTCCCGCCGCGTCGCGTCGTTCATCCGCACCCTTTCGCAGCCCCGGGCCGCACAAACCCCGGCCACGCCGGTTCAGGTTGGACAGGCAGGCGGGCGCCCGGACCCCTTCTTCGCACTTGGCAGCGTGTCGCGCCAACGACCCGATGCGGTCAACCGGGCGCCGACACCCGCGGGCTCGCCACTGCCCGCGCGTTTGCCGCAGCCGACGCTTTCGCCGCGCAAGACCCACTCGCGAGTTCGGCCGCGGTCGAGCCTTCGGTCTGGGCAACGCCGCCGGCCCGCGACCGAGAACAGCCGCACCCGCATCCGCGTCAAACGCGGTCGAAGCGCGATGTAGTCGCGCCACCGTCTTCGTACCGAAGTGTCGGCCCGCTCTCGCGTGTGCCGCGCTCGGTGCGACTTCGTGTAAGGCGTAACGGGCGGAAGCGGCGTCGAACCAAGCGAACCTACGTCGTACAATGGCGACGGGGATGCTCGAGACTCTAACTTCTTCGTCCGCCAGACGACGCGCGCTGGCCATTGTCGCGGTGCTGCTGGTGCTCGCAGCGCTTGGGGTCGCGCACGCGACCGTCACGCAGGTCGACGGCACCATCATCCCGGAGACTAGCCGGTTACAAGACGAGTTTGACGACCTGGGCGAGCCTCTCGACGCCATTCTCGACGCGGCCGAGGTGCCCGAGGTGTTTTTGCCCAACACCGCGGAGCCGGTCGTGTTCACCGACCTGGCGGAAGGCGCGGGCTTCGAGAACAGCTTCGGCTGGTACAACGTCGGCGACGACGTCTTTACGCCGGAGGGGCGCGCCCGAAACCTGCATCCCATCATGGGCTGCGGTTCGCCCATGGTAGACGCGGCGCCGCCGGCGTTGCCCGACACCGAGCACAGAGGCAACCCCGCCTTCTACGTGCAAGACGCCGAGCCCGGGGACACCATTGCGGTCGATTTTGCGGCTGAGCAGACTGCTGGCCGATACAAGGGCGGCTTCATCGGTTTCTGGCTGATTACGCCTGAGGGCCGAGACAGCGGGGATTCCAACAACTGCGGCGATTTTCTGGCCCGGGCCGATGTCTTTTTCGGCTTCATCTACTTCACGCAAAAAGACCTCAACGACGACGGCGACTTCGTCCACCACCTGGTTTACACGTCCGGCCTCGATCCCGACCGCTTCTACTTCGGCTTCGAAGACCTGTTTCGCGGTGGCGACAACGACTTCGAAGACATGGCCATGATCGTCGATGGCCTTACGCCGCCTTGTACACCGGCCGTCGAGGTTTGCGACGGCATCGACAACGACTGCGACGGTCTTATCGATGCGGATGACCCCGACATAACGGGCGTGGGCGATGCCTGCATTTGCGACGGCGACCCGCTCGAATGCAACGGCGGACCGGTCTTTGGCGAGTGCCTGAACGGCACGACGGTGTGCGAGGCCGGGACACTCAAGTGCGAGCCGGGGACCGGCTCACCCGAGGTCTGCGATGGCCTCGACAACAACTGCAACGCGCAGGTCGACGAAAACGTGCCCGGGACCGGGGCAGCCTGTGACGGGCCCGACGCCGATCTGTGCGAAGAAGGTGTTTTGCAGTGCGTCGGTGGCGCTATCGAGTGCTCCGACGACACCGGGCCGAATCTCGAGACCTGCGACGGCGCCGACCAGGACTGCGACGGCGATATCGACGAGGACCTCACCGACGAGGGCGCGACGTGCGGCAGCGACGTCGGCGAGTGCTCGCCCGGCGTCGAGGTGTGCGTCAACGGCACGCTCGAGTGCCAGGGCGAGGTCGGCGGTACCGACGAGGTCTGCGACGGTCTCGACAACAACTGCAACGGCGTCGACGACGACAACCCGGTCGACGTTGGCGTTCAGTGCGGCGACAGCGACGTCGGCAACTGCGAGTTCGGCGTCACGATCTGCAACGGTGGCGTCGTCGAGTGCGCAGGAGAAGTGGGGCCGGTGCCCGAGACCTGCAACCTGCAGGACGACGACTGCGATGGCGTCGATGACAACGACCCCGTCGATGTCGGCGGCCCTTGCGGCATCTCAGTTGGCGTGTGCGAACCGGGCGTGATCATTTGTACCGCCACGGGTCCCGAGTGCGACGGCGAGGTCACCGGCAGCCCCGAGGAATGCAACGGTCTCGACGACGACTGCAACGGCCTCATCGACGACAACCCCGCCGGCGAAAACGAAACCTGCGGCGAAACCGCAGGCATCTGCGAGCCGGGGCTTACCAAGTGCATCGACGGTGCCCTGGAGTGCGTCGGAGGTTTCGAGGGGCGGGTCGAACAGTGCAACGGTCTCGATGACGACTGCGATGATGTGATCGACGAAGGCGAGCTGTGCGAGGGCGGGGTTTGCGGCGATGCGGTGTGTTCAGAGCCGTGCACCCAGCAGGAATTCCCCTGTCCGGTGGGCGAGCGGTGTAGCGACGAAAACTTCTGCGAGCCGGACCCGTGTTTCGACGTGCAGTGCCCACTTGGGGACGACGGTCAGTTTCAAGTGTGTGTCGAAGGAGAGTGTCAGCCCGCCTGCCAGGGCGTGGAGTGTCCCGATGGGTTGGTGTGTCGCGAGAGCGACGGCTCCTGCGTGCCGAACACCTGCACGTTCTTGCCGCTGTGTGAGGACGATGAAGTGTGTATCGACGCCGAATGCGTGTCCGATCCGTGCGCCGGTGTTACGTGCGGCGACGCAGAGTTCTGCCGCGACGGCGCCTGCGTCGCCACCTGCGCCGACGTGCCGTGCCGTGCCGGGGAAATCTGTCGCGACGGCTCCTGCACCGAGACCGGTTGTGGACAGTCCTGCGGCAGCAATCGCGTGTGCGACGAGGACAGCGGACAGTGCGTTGAAGATCGGTGCCGCAGCCGCTCGTGCCCGCCCGGAGAGGTGTGCGAGAGGGTCTCCGGCGAGTGCGTGATCGATCCGTGCATCGGCGTCGAGTGCCCGGCCGATCAGGAGTGTTACTTCGGCAACTGCTACGCGGCCGGCCGAACCCCAGACCAGATTCCCGACGCCCCGGAGATCGAGTTCGTGCAGCCGGCGGGCGGCGGCGGCTGCGCCGTGGGAGGCCGGGGCGATGGCGCCGGCGCCGGATGGCTGGTGGCAATCGTTGTCGGGCTGCTCGCGACCCGTGGGCGCAGGCGCCGTGGAGGCGGCCGGGGCCAGAGCTACGCCCGCCTGGGGCTGATGCTTGCGTTGCTCGTGGTCGCCGCCGGCTGCGACACCAACCCCTTTGGCATCTCCGGCGAGGTTCCGAGCGGTGACGGCGACGGCGACGGAACCGTCGGCGATGGCGACGGCGACGGCGACCTCCCGGATGCCGGCGTTCCCGACGCGCCCATCGGCTGCGACGGAGGCGTCGTGCGGGTCGAACAATGCGACGACCTAGACAACGACTGCGACGGTCGCGTGGACGAGGACTTCGACTTCGACGAGGATTTTCTCAACTGCGGCGCCTGCGGCAATAGCTGCGAGCTGGCGGGTACGCGCACCCGGTGTACGGATGGCGGCTGCGAGCTGGTCGAGTGCCGCCCCGGCAACGTCGACCTGAACGGCGACCTGGACCTTCCCTTCGGAGAATCGGACGGCTGCGAGTACGGCTGCTTCGTCTCGAACGACATGGTCGAGGCGTGCGACGGCCTCGACAACGACTGCGACGGCGAGCTCGACGAGGACACCGATTTCGATGCCGACCCGAACAACTGCGGAGAGTGCCGCCGGGTGTGCGTCATCTTTCGAGCAGACACCCAGTGCACGGGCGGCGACTGCCAGCTGGTGCGCTGTCAGGACGGCTTCTTCGACATTAACGGCGATCCGGCCGACGGCTGCGAGTACGCCTGCACAGTGGCTGGCGCGGAAATCTGCAATCTCGAGGACGAGGACTGCGACGGTCGAGTCGACGAAGACTTCGACGTCGACAACAACCCGGCGAACTGCGGCCAGTGCGGTCGGGTCTGCACGTTTCCCAACGCCACCGCTTCCTGCGTGACGGGGAACTGCACGTTCAATCCGGCGACGGACTGCAACCCGGGTTTTCACGACGTGAACGGCAATCCGCTCGATGGCTGTGAATACGCGTGCGTCGCTACGGGCGCCGAGGTCTGCGACGGCGCCGACAACGACTGCAACGGAGCGGTCGACGACAACCCCGTGGATGCGGGCGGCGCCTGCAACGCGGCTCCGTCGGGCACCGCGACGGGGGTGTGCACCGACACCGGCACGGTGGTGTGCTCGCTCGGCGGACTGGTCTGCACCGGTGCTCCAGCGCCGGCCGCGGAGACCTGCGACGACGAAGACGACGACTGCGACAACGCCACCGACGAAGGGGTGACGCAGTCGTGTTACACGGGGCCCGCCATGACCGAGGGCGTGGGCGTGTGCGTTGGCGGCCTGCAGACCTGCACGGGGGGAGTTTTCGGCGGCGCGTGCGTCGGCGAGGTTACGCCCGCGGTGACGGAAACCTGTGACAACGACGACGACGACTGCGACGGCTCCGTCGACGAGGCCGACGGCGGCGGACCCATCGAGCAACCGTGCTACTCGGCGGATCCGTCGACGTTGGGCCAGGGGCTCTGCGTTGCCGGAACCGAGACCTGCCGCTTCGGGGCCTTCGGCGTCTGTGTTGGCGAAGTGATTCCGCAGGCCACCGACCGGTGCGGGGATGGTCTCGATACGGACTGCGACGGCGATGACGACGCCGCCGAAGGCTGCTTAACGACGCTCGAGACCGAGGTGCGCATCGACGCCGCCGGTGGAGCTCTGGGCACTGACCCGGGAGCCCAGCATTCTTTCGACCTGGAGGTCGCCGCCGGCGGGAATCCACTCGGTTCCCGAATTCACGCGGTATGGGCCGATTTGAGCAATGGCAACTCGGACATCTACTACCGGCGATCGACCGACGGGGGCGCGACGTTTGGCGACATCGTCAACCTGACGGCGGACCTCGCCAACGCGGCGGTCAAACCACAGGTGGTGGTTGCGCCCGGTGCGACGGATACGGTCTTCGTCGTCTTTCAGAGCGTGGCCGGCGGCGTGCGCGACATTCGCGTGGTCAGGTCGTCGGACAGCGGCGCCACGTTCTCTGCCGTCTCGGATCGGCTCGATGGGGGCGAAGACGCCTTTAATCAGAGCGCGGCCGCATCGGCCGACGGCACGGTGCTGTCGGTTGTCTGGGAGCAGCTGGACACGGGCACACTCACCCGCGACGTGGTGAGTCGCACCTCGACCGACGGCGGCGCGAACTTCGAAGCGGCCCGGGTGGTCAACGCGGGAAGCGGCGGCAGCCCCCTGGCCGGCCGGCCGCAGGTCGGCATCACCGGCGGCGGGCAGTTCGTATACGTTTGGCGCGAGACCCGAGGCGGCGACACCCGCGACGTCTTCGCGGCGTTTAGCGATAGCCCCAGCGATGCCATCGACCCTGGCGACGAAACTCGTCTCGATGCCGATGGTGGCGATACGCGGGACAGCGACTTTCCTCTGCTCAGAGTTGCGGGCGACAGCGCGTACGTCGTGTGGCAAGACATCTCAACGCAACCCGGCGGAGGCTCCGACGTGGTGTTCGTTCGCAGCCTGGACGGCGGAGAAACCTGGTCGGCCGAAGCGGTGGTGGACGACCCGGTCGTCGAGCTTTCGTCGAGCTTCAGTCCCGACATCGCGATCGACGCGCGGACGGCCGCGGCCGGCGACGATCAGGTCTACCTGGCCTGGGAAGACCGACGTCAGGGCACCCAGGTGTTCGTGGCGCGCTCCACCGACGCAGGGGCCACGTTTGGCGCGGCCGTGCGTGCGTCGAGCTCTGGCGGCGACGCCATCGCGGGCGTGACGCTGCGGCCGCGCATCGCGGTGGTCGGTACGAACGCCCTTGCCGTGACCTACCAGAACGACATGGGCACCGAGATCGACCACGTCTTCGCGACCACCAGTTCCGACGGTGGGGCGAGCTGGGATTTTGAACATACCCGTCTCGACACCGGCATTGGCCGCGCGCTCACGCCGCGCGTGGTGCGCGCCTCCGGCTCGGGCCTGAGCGTAGGCGCGTTCATCGGCTGGCTCGACTTTCGGGCCGGCACCCAGGTGAACGGCGACCCGTTCAGCCGTCGCGTCGGCCGGTAGGCGGTGAATTCGCTGTGTCCGCGGTCCGTCACGGGCGTTCGGCCGCCGGGTGGGGAAACTTTCGCTGTCGTGAGAGTGTCCCGTGGTACCTTGTTTCGGTGGCGCGGGGCACGGCAATCCTGTTGGTTTTCGTCGCCGGTTGCTCCTTCGATACCAGCGGTGGCGCCGCTGTAGACGAGGCCCCGGGCGGGCGGATCGACGCCGCGCCGCCGTCCGACGCTGCGGTCCGGGTCGACGCGGGCCCGCCCGACGCCGCGTTGCCGGACGCAGCCTTCGACATGCAGACGCTGCGGGTCGTCGCCCTGATCGACGGCCGCAGTCGCATCACCATTCGTCGCGACACCGCCCAGTGGCGTCACCTCGATTTCGCGGCTCCCGGTCGTCACGAGGGAGCCACCGAACCGACGGTTGTCGGCGGTACGGAGTGGTTGCCGCAGTGGCCCGACGTTCCCGACGTCGAGAATCGCAACTGCAACTGCGACTCGGACGTACTGACCGGGGTGTCGCCGGCGCTTCCGGGAGTCGAGCAGGTCGTCGAACTGATCGAAGTCGATACACGCGCGGACGTGGACATCGTCCAACAGCCGAGATTGAGCAACGATTTCGCTCTGATCGTCGAGATCGATGACCGGGGACCAAGGGGCTCGTTCACCTTTGTCTTCGATCTGGTGTTTCAGGGACCTCCGTAGTCTTTTTCGGGGCTCCGGGCCCAAGGCGCGCTGGCAGCTCGTGCGCACAGAGCGCTAGGGTTCTGGTGTGGGAGCGAAGGCTCGACACCGACGGTCCGTGGCGCGGTCGACAGCGTCCGCGGATTCGTCGGCCGGCTACGAGGGCATTGCGGCGAGCTTCGCCGAGTACCGCGAAGCCCCAACGTCGGGGTACGTTGGCGCGTCTGCCGTGCGCCGATGGGCCCGTCAGCTCGCGCGCGGCGCGGCCGTGTTGGAGCTCGGCTGCGGCACCGGCGTGCCGATCACCCGGGAGCTGCGCGGCCAGAGGTTGACCGTCTTTGCGGTCGAGGCGTCGCCGACCCTGGCGGTCGCCTTTGCCCGGCGGTTTCCCGACGTGCCGCTGTTGCGCGAGGCGGCCGAGACGTCGTCGCTGTTTGGTCGTCGATTCGACGCCGCGCTCGCCTGGGGCCTCGTGTTCTTGCTGCCGGAGCCGTCGCAGCACTCGCTCATCGAGCGGGTTGCTGCCGCCCTCGAGCCCGAAGGGCGTTTTCTATTTACGGCGCCCCGGGAGACGGGGCGTTGGAACGACGTGATGACCGGACAGATGTCGCAGTCTCTCGGGGCGGCGGCCTACCGCAGCGCCCTTGCGGCGGCGGGCTTTGCCTCGGTGCGCGAGTTCGACAGCGAGGGCATTCACTACTACGAAGCCGTCGCGCCGCGTTGACCTCAGCCGCTGGCGGTCTTGCGGCGCAGGGCCCGGGCAAGCAAATAGGACTCGGTCGAAAAAACGACCAGGGCCGACCAGATGAAGACGAAGCTGCGCAACGTTGCCGGGTCGAAGGGTTCGTTCCAGACGAACACCGCGATGGCAAACTGACACGACGGAGCCAGGTACTGCAAAAAGCCGATGGTCGACAGTCGCAGCCGCTTGGCCGCGTTGGTGAAACAGACCAGCGGCGCGGCGCTAACCAGGCCGGTGGCAACGAGGAGCCACCGGTCGGAGGAAGCCCCTGCAAAGAAGTGATCTCCGCCGGACGTCGAAGTCAGGTAGACGACGTAGGCGATCGCGAGGGGCGTGAGCAGCAGGCATTCGAAGGTCGACCCCGGGACCGGGGCTACCGACGTCGTTTTGCGCAGCAGGCCGTAGAAGCCGAAGCTGAAGGCCAGGACCAGGCTGATCCAGGGCAGGCCCGAGGTTTGCGCCGCGTACTGAGCGACGCCGGCCGCGGCCAGCGCCACCGCGGCCCACTGGGCCGGCCGCAGTCGCTCGCCCAGAAAGACCATTCCCAAAACCACGCTCACGAGCGGGTTGATGAAATAGCCGAGGCTGGCGTGCAGCAGGCGCTCGGTGGCGATGGCGTAGACGAACACGCCCCAGTTCACCGCCAGGAGCAGCCCCGACAGCACCATCGTGGCGGTTGCGCGGCGGTCGCGCAGAATCGCCGCCACCGGGGCGAGCCCGCCCTGCCAAAGCAAGATGCCCGAGAAGACGAGCAGGCCCCAAACCACCCGATGCGCGAGGATTTCGTCGGCGGGCACGTGGCGCAGGTATCGCCAAAACAGCGGGCCGACGCCCCACAGCAGGTAGGCGCTGAGGCCGTAGGCCAGGCCGGAGGCCGAACCGTTCGCCGAGCCGGAGGAATGACCGGTCGCCGCGGGGCGCGATTCCGGGGTACTGCTCACGCCGCGGGGGTATCACGTCGGCGGAGGCGAAGCCAGTTCCACGAAAGTAGCCCCGCGGCGGTCATGGCGACCGCCAAAACGAGCAGGACCGGGCGCTGGCCGCCGGCGTCGACCCGGGTGCCGACGTAGATGGCAACCGGCAGAAAGGTCGCTCGAAACAGCAGGCTGCGCAGGGACACGAACCCGGCTCGGTCGGACGAGGGAATGAGCCGCTGCTCCTCGTGAGACAGCACCGGGCCGAACAGGCCGCGCATGGAGGTGAGGGCGAAGTAGAAGGCAAAGCCGAAGAGCCCCGTCGACAGGGCAAGCCCCAGGTAGCCAACGGCGACCAGGACCACGCAGAGCGCGAGCAGCGGCATCAGACCCAGGGCCCGAGAGGCCCGGTCTGACCACAGGGACCCCAGGGCCACGGTGTAGTTGGCGGCGGCCCAAATGGGGCCGAGCCAGCCTATCGGCGCGCCCGCCTCGGTCGCGTAGAGCTGGATCATCCATACCGGGACAAAGGACGCCATGCCGAGGGCGATCGTGAGCGTCACCACGGGGGTGAGCTGTCGGTTGTCGACGAGCAGGGTGCGGAACATGCTGCGGATTTGCCGCAGGTGTCCGCGCCAGTGAGCGTGGGGAGCCGGGCGGGCGCGCTGAGGTTCGACCAGTCGCCAGGCGATGTACACGTTGGTCGTCCAGGCCAGCACCTCGATGACGAAGGGGCCGCGCACCCAGCCCGCGTACATGGCTCCCGCGACCAGAGCCGCAGTGCCTTCACCAACCTGGCCAAAGAAGCGAAAGCGGCCCGTCCATTTCGCGTAGTCCGCCTCGCAGTCGAGCTCGCGCAGGGACTCGTACATCAGAGCGCTGTCGCAGCCCGACACGAGGGACAGCGCGATGCCGAGGGTAACTTCCGATGCGAGAACGGCGGGCACGCTGTCGGCCTGGCTGTAAAGCGCCCAGCCGGCGACCGAAAGTAGCGAAGCGATGAGCAAGGTCGTTCGGTAGCCAACGCGGTCGGCGAGATAGCCACTGGGAAACTCGAAGGCTGCCATGGCGACGCCGAAAGCGGCCTGCATGAGGAAGATCGCCGTCATGCTCATGCCGACGTGGTGCTTCCAGAACAGAGTGATGATGGCCATGGGAAACAGGCTCATCTGAAGGGCGCGGAAACCGCACAGCAGCGCCGGATTCGCGCTCAGTGGGTTAGGCCGGTCCGCTCCCATGCTGCTACAGTGCCACGGGCGCGCGCCGCTCGGACGAAAACCGCATGAAGCGACTGTTGTGTGTCATCGCAGCGGCCACGCTGCTCTTCGGAGCTCCGAGCGTCGGAACCGCCCAGCCGACGGGGAGCGACGCAGCGGGGGATCCCGGGGACGCGGACGGCGACTCGGGCGACCAGGCTGGCGAAGGCCCTTCGACGGGCGCGAGCGAACCGGGCACCGGTTCGGCAAAGGCCGGCGCCGGTGGTGAGAGCGAGTCGGCGGCCGAACCGGTCGAGATTGCGCTACCGGCGGGCAGTGACTCCGACTTCATTCCCCTCGGTGACCTCGAAAAGCAGGCGCTCATTCGCGCGCTGGTGAGCCGGGGCCTGCGCATCGACTTCGAGCCCAAGGGAAAAACGCTTCGCACCATCCACGTGTACAACCTGGACCCCATCTCTGACGAGGCGGGGTTTCTCACCATCGCCAATCGGCTGCACGTCACCACGCGCGAGTACATCATCGAGCGCGAGATTCTCCTGCGCCCTGGCGAAGAATGGAGCTGGTCGGTTGTTCGCGACAGCCAGCGCCGGCTTCGCAGCCCGACGTTCACGAGCCTCGCCGTGCTGGTGCCGGTAAAGACGGACGTCGAGGGAAAGGTCGACCTTCTGGTCGTGACGCGGGACATTTTCAGCCTGCGACTCAACTCCGACTTTTCGTTCGTCGGCTCGACGATCACGTCGCTGCGGATCTCGCCTTCGGAGAACAACTTTCTCGGGCTCCGCAAGCGTACCTCCATTGATTTCAACCTGGGGCTCGGTCGCTACTCCATCGGCCCGAGCTACAGCGACCCCAACATCGCCGGGACCCGGCTGACGATGGGCGCGGCGTTTGCGCTGCTGTTTTCGCGAGAGACCGACGAGGTCGAAGGTTCGTCGGGCAGCGCGTCGATCAACTACCCGCTATACGACTTGCGCAGCCGCTGGGCGGCCGGACTCGGGGTGAGCTACTTCGACGGCGTCGCCCGGCAGTTCGACCAAACGGCCGGGCTGTTCGCGTTGATCGAGACGGAGAACCCCGACACCGGGGAATCGCTGCCGCACATCTGGGACCAGCGAAACTTCAGTGTCGGTCCGGCCGTGACCCGGTCGTTTCCGACCGACGACGTCATTCAGCGGGTGACCCTGTCGTATCAACTTCGCTCGGTGCGTCCGGAGATACGCGACGACTTCATCGGCAATCAGGACGATGCGGCCTTTTTTCGCAGCAACGTGCTGCCGCGGTCCGAGCGCGCGTCGATCGTTCGGCTGCGCTACTTGATGTTCACCCCGACGTTTGTGGTGTATCGCAACGTCGACACCTACGACCTGCCCGAGGAATCTCGGGTCGGGCCCCGCGTGAGCGGCGCCGTTGGTTTCGGACTGCAGGCCCTTGGCTCCGAGACCGACTTCATCGAGCTCGGCGCTTCGGCAAGCTGGGTTCACGATCTCGGGGGGGACGCGTTCTTTTCCTGGTCGTTGAGTGGCGCCACGCGCTGGCAGCTAGACGACCTGCTGGCCAACGACATCATTCGCACCGGGCTCATCGACACCAGTGTCGGTGGTTCGGTGCGCATCGCCACGCCCATGTTGGGTGGCTTCGGTCGCTTTGTCGGCCGAACGGGAATCTCGCTGCGCATCAATGAATCGCAGAATCGGCGCTTCTTTCTCGGTGGCGACGGGCTGCGCGGCTTCGAGCTCAACGCCATCGAGGCCCGGCCGCCCACCGACGGCCGCGGCGCCGGGCCCATGCAGTACAGCGGCAACCTCGAGTTTCGTACCCGGCCCTGGAAGGTGTCGTTCACGCGCGTCGGCGCGGTGGCGTTTTGGGACTGGGGCGACAACGCCGGCGGCGATGTGGCCGACGGTGACGTGGGGCGCGCGTTTCGCGCCCTGGGGTTTCGCACCGACGTGGGAGTCGGGTTCCGTATGCTGTTGCCGGAGCTTCAGCCGGCTGTCTTTCGCATCGACCTGGCGATTCCGCTCACGTGCGGCGCGACGGTCGACGGCGTCGACCCGTGCCCGTCGAGCGGTTTCCGCCTGACCGGCGGCTTCTCGCAAGCGTTCTGAGCGCCGCGGCGTTGTCGTAGACGGCCGCCTGGTTGTCGCGATCGGTCGTTGGTGTTGCCGTCGACGGACGAACGCGAAGAACCATGGCGATGCGCGAGCGGGCGCGCGTCGTCGGGTTGATCACTCGTGCGATCCGACTGTTCGCAGCACCGCGATAGAGGACCATTTGTCGGCTTACGAACGCCGCCGGTGGTGCGTGGCCTAGTTCACGCGCACACGGCGCGAACGGAACGAATGCGACGCATGTCGTTTCGTCAGTTCGACTCTTGCGCAAAAACACTTGTCGTTCGCAGGACCGGTCTCATAGTTTGACGGACACCCCCGTTTCGCGTGCGCACCACCGCGCGCGCGGTGTCGCGACCTGGTGTTCGCGACAGAAAGGAACGAACCGTGAGTCGAACGTTGATTCTCGTAACGGTCTCGCTCGCCCTGAGTGCGTGCGTTGTCGACGCAACCCAGCCCGACGGCACTCCGCCGCCGAGCGCCGTGCCCCCTCTGGATGATGGCGTGGAGGAGGCGCCTCTGGTCACCGACGCGGATCTGGACTCCGCTCGCCCGCTGCCGGCAACCGAGAGTAGCCTGGCGAGCTCGCGCCGGTTCGACTTGCCGCTGACCAATCCGGCCCTGGTGCCGCGACGTGACAATCTTCGAACCGGGGCGCGGCCGACCGTGGTGGAGAGTTTGTTCGAAGCCCTCGAGCCCAAGGGGCGGATCGCCTACGTGCAGAGCTTCGAGTTCTTTGGTTTCTCTCGCACCTGGCTGCGCCTCGTTACCGTCCGCGATTTTCAGTTTCCGGCCCGCCTCATCTATCGAGGCGACCGTCCCATCGACTCTGTGGCAGTGAGTGAAGACGGCAAGCTAGTCGCGTTTTCGACGACGTCGGCGGCCGGTGACTTCGACGTCTTCTTGCTCGATCTCGACGGCTCCCTGACCGGCGAGCCTCGCCAGGTCTTCGCGTTGCCGGGGACCCCGTTCGACGAGACCAACGTGTCCATGTCCCTCGACGGCGGGACCCTCGCCTGGCAGTCGTTCGACGAGACGGATCAGACGGCGAACTACGTGGTCGGCACTCTGGATCGCGAGACCGGCAACGTCGCTGTTACGCCGTTTTCAATTACGCTCGGAGGCACTCCTATCGAGCAGACCGACCCGTCGCTTACGGGCAATGGCGAGGACGTCTACTTCGTGGCGGGCGACGACGTTGCGGTAGGCGTCTTCGGCGCTCCCATCATCGTGCAATTCTCGACCATCGGGCTAGGCGGGGCGGTCGCGTACGCAGGCGTGCCCGAACAGACCACGGCTCTGCGCTCGCCAAGCGCCGATATCGAAGGTGAGCGCTTGCTTTTCGTCGAGGAGACGGCCGAGGCCGAGCTGCTGGTGACCTTTGCGCCGATCTTCGGCGAGGTTGCGGTTCTCGAGCAGGGCGCTTTCGACCACCCGTATCTGACCGCCGACGGTACGTCGTACGCGTTCGCCAGCGACGGAGCCATCTTCAAAGCCGAGATCGATTTCGACGATCCGGAAGCCACCGAAGCACGGCCGATTCCCGACCTCCCGGGCGGCAAGTTCCCGGCCGCGTCACCGTTCTGGGCTCAAGCGCCGCCACCACCACCGCCGCCGCCGCCGGGCACGATTATCTACGAGGGCACCACGGTCGGGCTTGAACAGACCTTTCAACGCCCCGAGGGGGCCGGTCCCGGGCTCGCCGACGGGGACTTTCTGTACGACGCGTTCGAGTTCTCGACGGACAGCGGTGGGCTATACGTGTTCCTCAGCGAGCAGGACTACGATGGCTACGTTCACCTGTACGAGGCGCCCTTCGACCCGACGCAACCACTGGTCAATCTAGTGGCCGGCAACGATGATACGGAGTTCTTTACCTCGGGCTTTTCGCTGCTTCTTCCGGCCAATACGAACTACGTGCTCGTGACGAGCTCGTTTTTGCCGGGCGACAGCGGCACGTTTACGAACACCATCACGCCACCGCAGATTCCGGCGTCGGGCGAAGCACCGGTCGTCCAGCTCTTCGAGGAGAGCGTTCGCGTGGCCGAGCCCGGGGACGTAATCCAGTACGACGCGTTTGTTGCGAGCACCGACGCCATAGCGTGCGAGTTCGACTACGGCGACGGCACCATCGAAACCGTGCCCTGCGCGCCGAACTCGTTTGCCTCCGGGACTCACGCCTATGCCGGCGAAGGCTTCTTCACGGTCACCGTGACAGCGACAAGCGCTGGCGGTAGCGACTCGGCGAGCGCGTTCCCGACCATCGCGCAGGACGATCCCAATGGCTTCGATATCGTCGTGGTCTTTGGCAACGATCAGTTGAGCCCGGCCCAAAAGGCTGCGTTTCAGGGAGCGGCCGATCGCTGGGCGCGCGCTATCTCGGGCGACATCGTGCGCGTCGACACGGGCGACCCCGCGCTGCCGCCTGATCTGACGTGCTCGGGCGAGCCGGCGTTCAACGGCTTCGTCGACGACGTGGTCATTAGCGCCGTGGGCGAGCCCATCGACGGCCCGGGTGCTGTACTCGGGTCGGCGGGACCGTGCCTGATTCGCGACTTCGGAACCAATGGAACTCTCATCCCGCTGCCCCTGTACGGGACCATGCGCTTTGACATTGCGGATCTCGACGGACTCGAGCAGGACGGCAGCCTCGAGGACGTGATCGTGCACGAGATGGGGCACGTCATCGGTATCGGCACCCTGTGGGAAGCCAACGGCATCGCCATTGGTACTGGAGGCCAGGTCGGAGACCCGGCGTACGATCCGCAATACATCGGCGCGAGCGGCGTGGAGCAGTACAACGTGCTGCGCGCGGAGGCCGGGCTTGACCCGGCCGAATCGGTGCCGCTTGCGAACACCGGGGGAGGCGGAACGACCGACTCGCACTGGCGCGAGGCGACGTTCGACAACGAGCTCATGACGGGCTTTCTCAACGAGGGCGTGAACCCGATTTCGGTGCTGACTGTCGGCCAGCTAGGCGACCTCGGCTACGAGATCGACCTGGTAAGCGGTTCCGACCCGTACTCATTGCCCGAAGGCAGCGCGCTTATGTCGTTTCCGACGCGCGGCTACGACGTGGTCCAGACGCTGCCCAAGAAGGCGTTGCGCTAGTTTCTTTTCTCGAACCGTTCGCTCGGCCCGGGACGTTCGTGTCCCGGGCCGTTTGACCGGTGCGAGCGCAGTCAAACGCCAATTCAGGGGAGGGTAGCCCGCTATGGGCTAGAGTTCGAGGCCTGCGCGGATCGCCCAGCGGCGAGTAATCTGGTGCAATGAAGAAAGTGTTGGGCGTGGTCGTGTTGCTGATGGGGCTGTCGGTCGGAGGCTTCGTGCTCTACAACGTCGCGATCGAAATGCTGCCGGAGGCGCGGGGCAAAAGCCCCGCGGTTCCGATTCTCTTCTCGATAGGTGCGCTGTACGTCGGCCAGAAGTGGATTCGTGAGGGTTGATCTGATCGTTAACCGGCTCGCGTCGCTTCGACACCGTGGCTCTGGTCGCAGAGAGCTCGAGCCAACGGGTGCTCAGCCGCGGATGGCGGCGAGGATGTCGTCGCCGTACTTCTGGATCTTGCTCGGGCCGATGCCGTGGACGTTGGCCAGCTGTTCGAGGGAGCCCGGGCAGTGCTCGGCGAGGGCGGCGAGGGTCTTGTTGGACATAACCACGTAGGCGGGAACGCCCTTTTCACTGGCCAGCCGGGTGCGCATGGCCCGCAACCGGCCAACGATTTCGGGGTCGAGGTCGCTGTCGATAGCGGCGGCCTCCAGGCGAGCTCGAGAGGACTTTTTCTTCGCCGGCGCCGCGATGCCGGCGTCGGCCACGGCGACGCCGCCGGTAAGGACCGCATCGCCGGCCCGGGTCATGGTCAGGGTGGGGTACTCGCCGCGGGCCGCTTCGATCAGGCCCGCGCCTTCGAGCGAACGCAAAAGGTCCATGAGGTACTTGCTCGACTGGCCCGCCAGACACCCGCGCTCTTCCAGGTGCTCGAGGCGGGGGTCGTCGTCTTTGGCGTTGGCGACGCCGGCGATCTTGGTTCGGCCGAAGCGTCCGTCGAGCGCCGCCACCACCGACAGAAGCCCGCGAACGTGATCGTGCTGGTCTTCGTCGAGCGGCTGGGTGTGGCCACGGCCCAGGCAGTTGTCGCACCCGCCGCAGCTCACCGTGCGGTCGTCCCAGTCGTCGTCGCCGAAGTACTCGAGCATGTACTGGCGTCGGCATCGCGGGTGGTACGAGTACTCGACCATCTTGCGCATCTTCTGCCGCTCGACCTGCTCGCGGCGCTCGTGGGCGTCCAGGTCCATGGCGGGATACTCGCCGCCGAGCTCGGCGGGCTTGGTGGCGCGCAGGCCGTGGTAGTCGTCGATTGCGAAGCCGTGCCGGGCGAGGATGCGCGCCGCCGACGAAACGACGCTGTCGTGGGGTTCGCCGGGAAGGCGGGCGGCCAGGCGCTCGCGATCGGTGCCCAGGCCGGGGTCTTCACGCAAGAGCTTCCACATGCCGCGCAGGACGTCCGCCGACGGGAACGACGCATCGATCAGGAACTCTTGCAGGCGCACGTCGCTGTGATTGAAGAGCAACACGCAGTCGGTGGGGGCGCCGTCGCGACCGCCGCGACCGCTCTCCTGGTAGTAGGCCTCGGGGCTGCGGGGCACGTCGGCGTGCACGACCACGCGAATGTCGGACTTGTCGACGCCCATGCCGAAAGCGTTGGTCGCCACGATGACGTCGCAGTCATCGTTCATGAACTCGTCCTGGGCGTTGCGGCGGTCCTGGTCGCCCAGACCCGCGTGGTACACGCGAGCCCGCAGGCCCGCTTCGCCCAGGGCCGCCGCGTACTTCTCGGCGTTCTTGCGAGTCGCCGCGTAGACCAGGGCCACGCCGCCGTTGCGTCCGCGAACCAGTTCGACGATGCGCTTGGCTTTGCCCCGGGCGCCGCCCGCTTGCTCGACCGAATACGTCAGATTGGGCCGGTCGAACCCGTGAACGTGCAGCCGCGGCGTTTCGACGTCGAGCTGCCGGGCAATGTCGTCGCGAACCTCGGGGGTCGCCGTGGCGGTGAGGGCCACCAGGCGGGGCGGCCGCAGGGTCGCGTAGGCCTCGCCCAGGCGGCGATAGTCCGGGCGAAACTCGTGGCCCCACTCGGAAATACAGTGGGCCTCGTCGATGGCCAGCAGCGCCAGCTTGTCGCCGACCTCGCGCAGCGCCTGCAAAAAGCGCGGGCTGCGAAAGCGCTCGGGCGCGACGTACACCAGGGTGAAGACGCCGCCGCGAATGCCGGCCAGGATGTCCGCCTGCTCGGCCGCGGTGGCGGCGCTGGTAAGCGCGGTGGCGGCGATGCCGCGGTCGACCAGGCTGTCGACCTGGTCTTTCATCAAGGCGATGAGCGGCGAGACCACTAGCGTTACGCCGCCCGCTTCGCCCAGGACCACGGCCGGCAGCTGGTAGCACAAAGACTTGCCCGCGCCGGTCGGCATGACGGTCACCGTGGGGTGTCCCGCCAGCACGTCTTCCATGACCTCGCGCTGCCCGGGCCGCAGCTCGTCGAAGCCAAAAACCTCGCGCAGGGCTCGATCGAGGTCCAACTCACTCACCGCCGCACCGTACCAGACCGACCTGAGATTTCACCCGCGCGGGCGACGCCCGGGGCCGTTCACCGGCCGCTAAAAGATGAAGCCGGGGTAGGGCCGGGAAAACGCCATGACGACGTTGACGATGACGAACAGCCAGATCGCTGCGTAGACCGGTACGAACATCTTGCGCTTTTCGAGCATCTCCGGGTTGGTGATGGGCATGCCCGAGAATTTGCCGCGCGGCTTGCTCGGAAAGAAAAACGTCTTGTAGGTCTCGATCGAGGCGATGGTGAAGCCGAGTCCGGCCAGGCTGATGACCAGGTAGGAATCGGTGAAGTGCGCAATCATGGATGCGTACAGGCCGGCCACGACCGGGCTGCGGAAGAACTTGAAGGTCTCGAAGCCCTCGATCGGCGCGTCTTTCCAGGCTCCGCCAAACGCCGACACCCAGCCGCCGATGCTGCCGATGGTGCAGACCACCAGCCATTTCGGCCAGCCGTAGTCCGCGCGGTCGAACGCGAGCACGCCGAGAAAGCAAAGGATCACCACGGCCGCGTAGATGAAGCCGATGGTGATCCGCTTGGCGTTGTCCTTGATGGGCTTGCCCATGACGCCGAACTGCATCGGGATGAAGTACTTCGACTGGTCCTCATCGCGAATGAAGCTTTTCCAGAACTCGGTCGCGCCGCGCTCGAGCACGTAAATCACGCCGAAGTACATGACCATGCTCTTGGGCTCGGTCATGTCCCAGTCGAGGAAGAACGCGTACGTGCCGAGGCCCAGCACAGCGCCGACGATGGTGCTGCGAAAGTACTTGGGCCAGGTGAAGCCCTCGTGCGGGGCGTCTTTGTACATGCCCCAGGTCGAGGTGTGGAGGCCGGCGAGGGTGCCGACGACGAGAGCGATGAGTTCGTTGATCACGGGCGGGTTCCTTGGTGCGCGACAATAGCGGGGTCGGAAAGCGTCGGCGTCGCGGGATTGACTCCCGGCGCAACTTTGCCGTTTTGCGCCCCGCTTTCGGCAGTTTCGTAAGCGGTTTCGATGAGTTCCAGGTCTCGACGGGCGATGGCGCGGGTCATGGCCGGCTCGGTGCCGGCCCTCCAGGCGCGCACGAAGTCCGCGAACATGGCGCGGTAGCCCTGAATATCGCGAAGCCCCGGGGAAAACAGGCGGGTGGTGGTGCCGTGGGCAAAGCAGAAGATCCCGTTGGTCTCGAACATGACCGAGCCACCGGTGCCGTAGAGCTTCGACAGGCGAAGGCCCTTGAACGTGGACGGCACTTCCCACGAATACGACAGGGTCGCGGCAAGGCCGGTGTCGTACTCGAAGCTCACGAGCATGCTGCGCTCGATGCCGCCGCGGTCCGCGCCCGGGCGGATGGCCTCGGTGCGGACGACTCGGGGGCCGAGATTGGCGAGAAAGTTCACCCAGTGGATGCCGCCCTCGAACAGGGCGCCGGGGCCGGACAGCGCCGGGTCGTCGCGCCAGTCGCCGGTTTCCTGCTTCTTGATGGCGTTGATATGCAGAAAGAGCGGCTGGCCCACGACGCCGTCGGCGAGCAGTTTGCGCAGCGCCACGGCCAGGGGCTTGTAGAAGTAGTTCTCGGCAACGAACACCTGGCGGCCGCTGGTCTGGCAGGCGGCTTCGACGGTGTCGAAGTCGGTCGAGCGAAAGAACGGGGGCTTTTCGACGATGACGTCCTTGCCGGCCTCGAGCGCGGCCAGGGTCAGGTCGAGGTGCTGGTTGGGCGGCGTGAGCACCGCCACCACGTCGACGTCGGGGGACGCAATGGCCTCGCCGTAGGAGCCAAAGGCGCCGACGCCGTCGAGGCGCTCGTTGAAGTCGCGGGCCTTGCCCGGGGTGCGGCTTGCGAACGAGCACTCGACACCCAGGCCGCGTACGCGCTTGCTGTGCTTTTGAGCCACTTCGCCACAGCCGAGCATGCACAGGCGCATCGGGCGAGAGCTTCGGTCGGGGCGTTGGGTCATGCGGCTCCCTGGGCGATGGCGTCGCCGACGCGCAGGGCGTTGGCGGCGATGGTCAGACTGGGGTTTACGGCGGCCGATGTCGGCATGAAGCTGCCGTCGACCACGAACAGGTTGTCGACGCCGCGAAACCGGCACAGCTCGTCGAGAGCCGACGATTCGGGATCGGTGCCCATGCGAACCGTGCCGACGGCGTGGGAGAAGGTCTTTATGTTGTGGGTGTGAAACAGCCACGCCCCCGACCGGCGCAGAACGCGCTTTGCCCGCCGGCGCAGCATCGCAACGGCGGTCTTGTCGCGCTTGGTGTAGCGCGTGTCGATCCACAGGGACGGAAGTCCTACGTTGTCGCGGGCACTCGGGTCGATGGACAGTCCGTTTTCGAACCGCGGCTGGTCTTCGGCGATGACCAGCAGACCGGTGAGGTGCTCGACCAGCGTGCCGAGGACGGTCTTGAGCCCACGGGGCAGGTGGTGCTTCACCAGCTCGCGCGGTGGGGTCATGACCTGCTGAATGCAGCCTAGCTTGCCGGGGGAGTCCTTCACCTCGGGATCGCCGAAGTAGTAGTCGTGAATGGCCAGCTGCTTGTGAAACTCGCGATCGGGGTCCGGGCGACGCGGAAAGAAGCCGAACACCATCGCGTTGCAGTGGCGCATCAGGTAGCGGCCGATGACCCGGCCGCCCGGGTTGAGCGGAGCGAGCTCGGACGCCAGCAGCAAGTGCGGAGACGCGATGGCACCCGCGGACAGGATGACGCGCTCGGCCGTGTAGGTAACCGCTTCGCCCCGGTCCTTGTCGAAGCACTCGACGGCCGTCACGCGGCCCTTGTCGGCGACCAGGCGCGTAACCACCGTGCGCGGCGCCAGCTTCAGACCGCGGCCCATCATGGGCTTGACCATGGTGGTGGCCATGTCGTTTTTGGCCTCGACGGCGCACGCAAAGGTGTCGCAGGTGCGGCACTTCGAGCACGCGTTGCGCTGGTCGCGCTGGCCGTAGTTGATGGCCAGGGGCAGGGGAAAGGGATTGAGCCCCAGGGACCGAGCTGCCGTTTGCAGGCGCTCGCTGATGCGCGCAAGGCGCGGGGCGGGCTGCGGAAAGCCGGCCTGCCGCGGTGGCCGCGTCGGGTCGGCCTGGTCGTCGCCGGATACGCCGATGAGCTGCTCGGCCTGGTTGTAGTAGGGCTCGAGATCGCTGTAGCGCAGGGGCCATGCGGCTCCCGAGTCGGCGACGACGTCCGGATCGGGGGTGAAGTCGCGTTCGCGAAAGCGAAACGACACGCACCCGTACCAGACCGACGGGCCGCCCACGTTGAAGTAGCCCCCCATGACCTTGCCGTACCCGCCGGCTTTGATGTTGTACGGCGTGTCCTTGACGTAGTGGCGCGTGAGCTCGGCCGAGCCGGTGGGCGCCCAGTTGTCCGGTCCCCGCTCGACCCAGTCGCCGCGTTCGATCATCAGCACGCGCTGGCCGGCGCCGAGCAGCTGGTGGGCGGTCATGGCGCCGCCAAATCCCGAGCCGATGACGATGGTGTCGAAGGCGGTATCGGCCGAAGTAGTCATGAGGGCAAATCTCGTCGGAGGACCCCGGGGCCCCGCGCCGACGGCGGTGTATAGTCCGCCCGCACGTCTGGTTGCAAGTCCCGAGGATTGCACCACAACGTCGGTTGTGTGGATGCGGGCTCATACGGTTCACTGGTTGCTCCTGGTCGCGGCGCTGGCCTCGGCCGGATGCCGGCGCGGGCCGTCGGCCTCGGCCGCCGAACTGGACGAGTTAGCCGACGCGGCCGAGGGCTTCGTCGCCGCGCTCCGCGCCGGGGCGCCCGCCGAACGAAGCCTGCTGGCGGTTCTTGAGCACCGGAGCCTGCTGCCCTCGGTGCCGACGGAAATCGACCGGACGGCTGCTCGCATCGCCGCCCTCGAGGAGTTGCAGGCCAGGGTGAACGCCACCTGGAGTCGCCTGGGCAGTGAGCAGCGGTTCGTCCCGGACCTGCTGGGGTTCGAGCGCTGGATTCACAACCCCGCTGGAATGAGCCGCCGGCAGCTGGCCGGTCTGGTCGACCGCATGCAGCAGATCGACGTGGCTCTCGCGCAGGCGCGCCGTTCCGCAGAGCTTGCGCCCCGGGCTCTCGCGCTGGACGGGAGCGGCCCGGGACCGGTCCCGGCGGGAACGGAGCTGCCGTCGCTGCCGCCCGGGGTGGCGGAAGGCGGCGTGCGCCTGTGGCCGCTGGCCGACATGGTGGTGGCGCTGCAGTTCGGCAACGACGCGTCCCGATGCCAAAAGGGGCAAGTCGCGTGCCTGTTTCGCCAGGTTGCGTGGGTCGAGCACGACGGCGCCCTGCTCGACGCTCGCCCGTTGGTCCGGGGGCCGTCCGGGGACGATGCCTGGCACGTGGCCGCGGGCGGCGCGGACGCCCTCTTCGCCGTCACCATCGCCCGGGACGGCCAGGGCCGGGTCGACATTTACCGCCCGGGCCGCGAGCCAGCGACGTCGTCGGCCCAGCTCGACTATGGAGATCGAACAATTCCCGGCAACGACGGGCTGATCGTGGGCGGTCGGGTGATTTCGCCCGGCGGCGAGATCACGCCGGCGCCGGCCGACGCGGCTCCGATTACCCGAGCGCAGTTCTTCATCCCCGGCGACGGCAGTCGCGACTGGCTGGCCCTTCCTGACGGCGCCGAAGGCAAGGTCGTCAAGTACGGGGCCGTCGTCGGCTTTGTCCGGCGGGCTGGCAAAGAGCCGGCTACCGCGGTGCGGCTCGCGGATCTGGCTTCCGGTGACCCCGCAGTCGGGGGGGCGCCGCTTCAGCTCGCGGTGGGCGGAGGCACCGTGGCCGTGGCCATGGCTCTTCCCCCGGACAAGCTGGTCGTGCTGGTCTCCCGCGACGGCGGGCGGACGTGGCGCGGAGCCGGGACTTGAGCGACCAGGGCTACCTGGGCATTCTGCGTGCGCACCCGAATTTTCGCCGCCTCTGGCTTGGCGACGTGGTGTCGTTTCTGGGCGACTGGTTCAACGTCATTGCGCTCTACACCGCGGTGGACGAGCTGGCGTCCAGTGCTCTCGCCGTCACCGCGGTGATTCTCGTCAAGACCCTGCCGAGCTTCGCGATTACGCCGTTTTCCGGGCCCATCGTCGATCGTTTTGACCGCCGCCGCATTTTGCTTTGGTGCAACCTGCTGCGCGCGCTGCTCGGCGCGGGACTGGTGGGGGCGTACCTGCTCGGGGGCAGAGCCGGGCTTTCGCTCCTGTACGCGCTCACCGCCCTGATGGTGTTGTGCACGGGGGTCGCCTATCCAGCCAAGACCGCCTCGCTGCCCATGGTGGTGCCCCGCGAGGGCGTGTCGGTGGCCAACGCCCTGCTCAGCGGAACGTGGTCGGTCATGCTGGCGCTCGGCGCCGGTCTGGGCGGCCTGGCGACCGGTTTGTTCGGCGTGACGGCGTCGCTGGCGATCGACGCGGCGACGTTCGTCGTGGCGGCGGCCATCGTTTTTCGGCTGCCGGCCCTCGAGCCGCCGCCGGCGGAGGAGGGCGACAGCAAATCGTTCGTCGACGGGCTGCGCTATCTGCGGCGCGCTCCCTACGTCCAGGGGCTCGCCTGCCTCAAAATGATGATGGCGTTCGCCAACGGGATGATTTCCCTGCTGCCTTTGTGGGGAACCCTGGTGTTCGCGGCGACGTCGGGGCCGGAGTACACCGGCTACCTGTACATGATGCGCGGCGTGGGCGCGGCCTTTGGCTCGCTCGCGGTCCGCAAGCTCGTGGGCGATCGCCCGTGGGCGCTGCGCGTGAGCCTGGTGGTCGGTTTCCTTCTGGCCGGGGGCTTTATGGTGGTGATGTCCTACGCCCCCAACGTGTGGATGGCCGGCCTGGCGATCCTGGCCTCGGCGGTCGGTGCCGCCATCGTCTGGGTGTTTACGGGGACGCTGCTGCAAATCGAGGCCGACAGTCGGTTTCACGGCCGGGTGTTCGCCTTCGAGTTCGGCACCATGACGCTCGTGCTGGGCGCCATGAGCCTGTGGTCGGGCTGGACCGTAGACTCGGGACTGTCCGTGCCCGAAACCACGCGGCTGTTTGGCCTGCTGGCCGTGCCGCCGGCGCTCTTTTGGACCGCGGTCCTGGTTGGCAAGTGGCGGCGGGAGTCGGCCGCCGGTTCCGGCGGGACGTCGCCGCGCCCGGCGCCCCAGCCCGGTTGAGGGGCGGCGCTCCAGCGGGGCGCGCTCACCGGCGTGAAGGCTCGTAATCGTGGGGGGAATCTGTTACGAGTGGCCCCGTGAGCGATTCGGCGCTGGATACCCTGAGCATCAACACCATTCGCACGCTGGCCATCGACGCCGTGCAGAAGGCGAACTCGGGGCACCCCGGGCTGCCGATGGGGGCCGCGCCCATGGCCTACGCGCTGTGGAACGACTTTCGCGTTCACGACCCCAAGGACCCGACCTGGATCAACCGGGACCGCTTCATCCTATCGGCCGGCCACGGCAGCATGTTGCTGTACGCCCTTTTGCATCTCACTGGCTACGACGTCTCTCTCGACGACCTGAAGAACTTTCGCCAGTGGGACAGCCCGACCGCCGGTCACCCGGAGTGGGGCCACTGCCCGGGGGTTGACGCGACGACCGGCCCCCTCGGCCAGGGCTCGGCCAATGCCGTCGGCATGGCCATCGCGGAGCGCCTGCTGGCCAAACAGTTCAACCGCCCGGGACACGAGATCGTGGACCACATGACCTATGCGCTGGTGTCCGATGGTGACCTGATGGAGGGCATCGCGGCCGAGGCCGGCTCCCTCGCGGGGCACCTGGGCCTGGGCAAGCTGGTCTACGTCTACGACGACAACGACATTTGCCTCGACGGACCGACGTCGAACACGTTCACCGAAGACGTGGCCGCGCGCTACGAGTCGTACGGTTGGCACGTGCAGCGGGTTGAGAACGGCGACACGGACCTCGCCGGGCTGCGCGCCGCCATCGCCGCCGCCAAGGCCGAGACGGGCAAGCCGTCGCTGGTGTTGGTCAAAACCACCATCGGCTATGGCTCGCCCAACAAGGCCGGCAAGGCGGCCGCCCACGGCTCGCCTCTGGGCCCGGACGAGGTCGCGGCGGCCAAGGAGCAGCTCGGCTGGGACGTGTCCAAGCACTTCTACGTTCCCGATGAAGTCGCGGCTCACCTGGGGGCTGCCGTCGAAAAGGGCGGCCGCGCTCGGGCCGAGTGGCAGGAGCGGTTCGAAGCCTACCGGGCGGCGCACTCGGATCTCGCGGCCGCGTTCGAGGCCCGCGTTCGCGGTGAGTTGCCGGCCGGCTGGGACAGCGAACTGCCGACGTTCGCCGCCGGAGACAGCATCGCGACCCGCTCGGCGGCGAGCAAAGCGGAAAACGCGATTGCCGCGAAGGTGCCGGGTCTCGCCGGTGGCGACGCCGACCTGTCGTGCTCGACCAAGAGCGCCATCGCCGGTGAGCCGCTGTTTGCCCGGGGCGAAGCGGCTCGCAACATTCAGTTTGGCGTTCGCGAGCACGCCATGGGCGCCATCGTGAACGGCATGGACTACCACGGCGCGCTGCGCGCGTTCGCGTCCACGTTCTTCGTGTTCTCCGACTACATGCGCGGTTCCGTGCGGTTGTCGGCGCTCAACAAGCAGCCGGTCATTTACGTGTGGACCCACGACTCGATCGGCGTGGGAGAGGACGGACCGACTCACCAGCCGGTCGAACACCTGGCGTCGCTGCGGGCCATGCCCAACCTGCACGTCATGCGCCCGTGCGACGGCAACGAGGCCACCGAGGCCTGGCGCTACGCCATGGCGCGCACCGACGGCCCGACGGCGCTCGTGCTGTCGCGGCAGAACCTGCCCGTACTCGACCGCGAGACCCACGGCGCGGCGGCGGGCCTGGCCCGCGGCGCGTACGTCCTGGCCGACGCCGATGGAGCGACGCCGGACGCGATTCTCATCGGCACCGGCGCCGAGGTCCACGTGGCTCTCGCCGCGCGCGAGCTTCTCGCCGCCGACGGCATCAAGGCCCGCGTGGTGTCTATGCCCTGCTGGGAGGCTTTCTCGGCCCAGCCCGATGACTACCGCGAAGAAGTGCTTCCGCGGGCCGTGCGGGCGCGCGTGTCGGTGGAAGCTGGCGCGACGTTCGGCTGGGAGCGCTGGACCGGCGACGCGGGCACCACGGTCGGCATCGATCGCTTCGGCGCGTCGGCTCCGGGCGGCGTGTTGTTCGAGAAGTTTGGCTTTACGGCCGAGGCCGTAAAGGCCGCTGCGCTGGCGTCGATCGACCGGGCTGGCAAGTAGGCTCTCGGGCTTCGGGGGCTTTGCCGGCCCGTTGGCCGGCAGAGCCAGCCAACGCATCGCGGCTGCGGAGGGCATCGGGTAGCCTGTTTGTCATCGAGTGGCCGCGTTGGTAGACGTGCGCGTGTCACGTGCCCGACGGCGGTGAAAGCGGCGGCCCAAGCCTGTGGTTATCGAGAGCGCGGGCGGGGAAAGAGGAGCTCCTCTCGGAGCTTCGTTAGCTGCGAGTCTCGAGCAGACGGGCCTGCTACGAGGATGCCGCCGGCCGGATCGACGGCCAGTTCAAAGCTCACGGGGTCGTCGTAGCCGATGGCGCTTAGTGCGAGCGGGCGGCCCGCGAGCTGGCCCTCGAGGGTCACCGGGGACAGTCGGGGTTGGCTGTCGGACGTGCCGATGACGAGCAACTGTCCATCATCGCGTACGCTGACTTTCGCCGGCGTGCCGACGCGCTCGTCGGCCTCGATGGTGGCCTGCAGCGTGCCGTCGACGTACCGACGGATTTCACGCGCGGGCCCGCGCGTGTACACGATGCGCGCGGCGTCGATGCCGAGGAACGTTCCCATGACTTCTCGTTGCTCGCCCTCGTCGTCGAGGTAGGTGACCTGACGGTCGAGTTCGTCGGTGGATGTCACAACGACAACCCCGCCCGGTCCGCCGAGTGCGTGAATTTCGTCGACGGTCAACCGGCTGGACGCCTTCAGGTTCACTTCCCACAGCCGCGTTCCCTGCGTGTCGAGCCGGACCAGGGTGACCTCTCGATCACCGCTACCGGCTTCTGCGAGGTAAATGCCGTCCCGGTACCGGCTGGCAGCGGCGACCGACGACCTTGCCCCAGGCAGGGGGGCCAACGCTTCACCGTTCACGGACAAGAGCTGAACGCCCCCAAGCACGCCCGGCACCATGATGATCCCGCGATCGTCGACACTGAGCCGGTCACCGGCCCCGGGTTTGGACCAGAGAGTGGAGCCATCGACGTCTACCCGCCGGACGCTGAAGGGGTCGCCGACGACGGCACCCCCACCGGGAAAAGAGGCGATGCGGACGGACTCTCCGAACGGCCTTTGCCACGCGACTCCGTCTTCTGTCCTCACCTGCTCCGTGCGGTTGTCGTTCATTGCAAAGGCGCAGGCACCCTCGATCGGCTCTGGAGTACAGGTGGTCGGCCAGTGGGCGATCTCGCCCGCGGGCGAGATCAAACGCACACTCGGTGCTGAGAACGCGCCGACACATGCGCCCTCGGCGCAGGTAAGGCCCGGTGGGTCACTTTCTAGCGGCCGCCCGGTCCGGGACTGCAGTTCGATCTCAAGTGATGCGAACACCTGGCCGTGGAGACTCACGTCTGCCAGGACATCGTCACCGTCGACGATTCGCGCTTTACCGTCGCCGGTGACCGCCAGGTCGGTGGGAAGCCGGATGGCGAACGAGCACTCCTGGCCCGGCTGGAGAAGCTCGCGACAGGTGCTCGGACCGAGCTCGAAAGGAGCATCGACCTCGACATCCACGGGAGTGGAGTAGGTGCCGCCGTTTCGCACTCGCAGCTCAGCGGTGGGGGCGTCCGCAAAGATCGGCACTGTGCCGAGCACAACGCTCGCCTGCGAAACGACGATGCGCGGGTCGTACTCATTGTCGCAACCGGCGGCGGCGAACGTTCCGAGCCATGCGAGCGCGGCGCCAGCGAGGGGAAACAAGCGTGTCTTCATGGGGGAGTGGGCGAAGCGCAGCAAACCTGCTCTTTCCAATGCAGCGATTGGGCCATGCGCAGGCTTCTCTGAAGAGACGGCGTTCCAGGGGGTTAGCGCGCTGCTCCGGCATCGTTCCCGTGTTCCGAAACCGTCCACCGGTGTTCCGATCGGAGGGAACACCGGTGGATTTCGCGGCGCCGAAAGCCCGGGGGGGGGCTTACCGGGGCGGCGCGTCGGGGTTGCGGGCCAGGAGGGCGGCTTCGTCTTTGGCGAGGTCGTCGTCGGCGGCGAGCACGTCGATACCGTCGTAGTTTTCGCCCCGGGTTCGGTAGGCGGCCCAGAGCATGCCGCCGACCATGAGGGCGAACATCAGGAGCAGCGACCAGCCCGGCAGGTGGATGAAGTGCCCGAAGTAGGCCACGACCAGGTACCGCGGGTAGCGGCCCAGCGCCGTGGCGAGCGTGTAGCGCCACAGCGGATAGCCGGAGGCCGGCGCGAGTACTCGCACCACGTAAACGGGCAGGGGCGTGGCCGCGAAGAGGAAGACGGTGGCGAAGGGATAGCGCATCAGCCAGCGCACGGCTGCGGCGTAGGCGCGCGTGTGTCGCGCGCGCTGTAGCTTGGGATGCTTAAAGGCGCGCTGCACGACCGGGTAGTCGACGCACGCCGCGATGGCCGTCCCCGCCGTTCCGGCGAGGGCCACGGCCCAGGGCGGGTAGTACTGGGCCACGTACAGGAGCCCGGGCTCGTGCGGAACGGGCAGCAGGGAGTTGGCCGGCATCGAGTACAGGCCAAACAAGAACAGGCCGGACAGGTCCGGGGCGAGTACGACGATCGCGACGCCTCCGCACGCGATGACCAGCAGCGCGAGCGTAAAGCGCTGCCAGTAGAGCGAGAGTTTTTTGCGCGCCACGGCTCGTTTTGTTTCGCGCGAAATTCGTCGCGGCGCAAGCTCCGCGTGGGCCAGGCGCTGTGATCTGGCTGTCGCGCTACTCGAGCTTGAGCCTGGTCTTTGCCAGATCTACTTCTTTTTTGCCGCGTTTTCCTCGCAGGACGAGCTCGTAGGTCTGTCCCGCGGCGGGGCCGTCGTCCTCGGTGATGGTCAGTCGGCCGGACAAAATCGTGAGCTTGGGATCGACGCCGAACCGCTTGTTCGCCACGTAGCTCTTGGCCTTGTCTACTTTGTGAAAGTCGAGCGACACCTGGCTAACCCCGATCGGCTTGCGAAAGAAGGCGGTGTAGTTGAACGTCCACGTTGCGATGCCCCCATCCTCGTCGTGTTTGATCGACGTGAGGTCGAGACTTTTGTAACGCTTGATCGTGCCGCCGTCGTCGTCGACGTTGCCGTCGGGCAGGGTGTCGGCGGTGATCAGGATCTTTCCCTGGAACGCGCGCTGAACTTTCTTCGTCACCGCGGCGAACGCAAGAGAGCCGGCAAGCAGCATCACTGCGCCGACCGCGGCGGCGAGTTTCCTTCGGTGAGGGCGTCGTGGCATCGGTGTCGGACCTCCACCCCCAAGGGTATCAGAGCTCGCACCTGAGCGAACGGCGCATTTGGCCGAACGGTTCAGGCGAGATGCCTGAAGTTATTCAGTTTTGCTGTCGGCCTGCCCGGCAGCGGGCGCCGGTGCCGGAGGCGTTGGCGCCGCGGTGGGAGCCGGTGCGGGGCCGCTGGTCGGCGCGGGCGCCGCGGCGGGCGCCGCCGGTGCGCCACCGTCGGTGGCCGGAGCCGCCTCGCTGGGCGGTGCCGTCACAAGGCGCCGCCGTTTGGCTTCGTCGCCGGCGTCGGCCGGTGCGCCGGCCGCGGGGGCGGCGTTCGGAGTGGTGTTCGCCGTCTGCTCTCCGCCGCCGCCTTTACCGCGACCACGACGTCCCCGGCGCCGGCGTTTTTTGCCCGGCTCGCCCGCGGCCTCGCCCGTCGCGGCACCGCTCTTGAGGGGCGGGGCCTTGCGACCGCTCTTGCGCTCTTCGACTTCTGCCGGCGTGCTGGTTGCCGCACGGGCCCCGGGCGCTCCGCCAGGGCGCTGTCCTCCGCCGGGCCGGGGACCCCGCCGTCCGCCACCGGGCTTGCGGTCCTTTGGCTTGTTGGCCGCGTCGGCGGCCCCTGCGGGTTTGCCCTCGGCGCCGGGGCGCGGTCCGCCGGGGCGCGCCCCGCCGCCGCGCGGCTTGCGCGGTCCTCCGGGCTTTCGGCCTCGCGGCGGGCGCTTGCGGCCACCGCGGTCGTCGCGCTCTTCGCGAGGAGCGCGCTGCAGCGACCAGCCGGCGCCGCCGGTCGGCACGTCTTTTCCGCGTGGCTCCCGCTCGCCGCGTTCGCCTCGGTCACGGCCCCGGGCGCCGCCCGGACCACCGCGCGATGCGCCGCCCGGACCACCGCGCGATGCGCCGCCCGGACCACCGCGCGATGCGCCGCCCGGGCCGCCGCGATTGTCGCGGCCCTTGCCGTCGCGGCCCTTGCCACCCCGGCCCTTGCCGTCGCGGCCCTTGCCGTCGCGGCCGCGGCCGCGGGCCGGCTGCGGTTTGGCCAACCAGTCGACGGCGTAGTGAAATTCGCCGACGCTTTTGCTGCCGGCGGGGCCGGTTTCTCCCTGGTAGACGCGCACGAGGCGCACGTCGCGGCCTCGTTTGCCGACGATCGTAAGGGCCTCGAGCAGGCGCTCGAGGCGGTCTCCTGAAACGGCAAGCGCCTCTCCGAGGTCGTCTTTGATGACGGCGTCGTCGACGTGGTCTTTCTTCGGGCCCGCCTTGCCGGCGTCGGCCTGCGCCTGTCCGGCTTCGGACGCTTCCGCTGCCGGGGCTTCGTCGCTCTGTGTCTCCACAGCGGCCGCTTCGGGCTCGGCCGCGGCTTCGGGCTCGGCCTCGGCAGCAGCAGCGGGCTCGGCCGCGGCCTCGGGCTCGGCCGCAGCAGCGGGCTCGGGCTCGGGCTCGGCCGCGGCCTCGGCAGCAGCAGCGGCCTCGGCAGCAGCAGCGGACTCGGCCACGGCGGCGGGCTCGGCAGCAGCAGCGGGCTCGGCCTCGGCTTCGGGCTCGGCCGCAGCAGCGGGCTCGGCCGCAGCAGCGGGCTCGGCCTCGGCAGCGGGGCCTTCCTCCGTCGCGTTTTCGCCGCTACTCGCGTCCGGCGAGGTGGCGCTGGCCGCCGCCTGCTTGAGCTGTTCGCGCGCCTTGCGGCGAAGGTCGGAGCGCACCTCGAGGGCGCGCCGCAGCAGGACGCCCGAAAACTCCGTCAGCGTCTTCATCGTATCGTTCTCCCGGGGCTGGCCGCGATGGGCCGCTAGATGGACGCGCCCGCCGAACCGCTAACTTCGACCGAGACCTCAACGGAGACCTCGACTTGCGCGCGGATATCGGCGATGGCGCCAAAGGCTTTGGCGATCTGGCCGGTCACGCAGACCGCCTGGCCGCCAAGGGCTGAGAAATAGCTTTGCTGGGCGTTCTTGAGGTCGCGCACCGACTTCGCCCACTGCTCCAGACCCACGCGCACCGGGCCGGTCGCGCGGGCGTGGGCCTCGAGAAGGCGCGGAAGTCCGGCGCGAATCGCGGCCAGCGCGAGTTCGAGCTTGCTCGCGTCGACGATGACGCCCGCCTCTGCGCGAACGTCCACGCTGGGCGGCTCGCAGCGGGCCTCGATATTGGCGTCGACCGCGGCGGTCCCCTCGCACTCGGCGCTGGCGGTGCTGCTCGCGCCGCCGGCGCTGGCCTGTCCGGCGCACGCGCCGCGCGCGGATGCGTTGACGTCGGCGTTTACCTCGCACCGCGCCGGCTCGAACTCGACCTCCAGGGCCGCCTTGCTCTCCACGCTGACCGCCAGATTGCTGGCCAGCTCGTCGCGCACGGCGATGCACAGCTCGCGGGTGTCGCCCTCGAGGTCAGCCAGCCCGAGCTCCTGGCCCATGAGGGCGCAGGTGTCGCGCACGTAGTTGGCGAGGTCGTTGACCGCGGTCTGGAGGCGCACGGTCGCTTCGAGAAACAGCTTGATGCGCGCGCCCAGCTCCGACGACGAAGCGTAATTGCCGCAGCCGTCGGGGTTAATGTCGGCGGATACCGTTCCCGCCGCCGACGCGCCGCCCCGGGCGGCTCCGTCGAGCCCGCCGCTTCCGGACGGAAGGGTCGCGGGGCAGCCGGCGGAAAGCAGCGAAAGGCAAAGCGCGACAAAGAGAGGCCGTCTCATCCTAGGCGGGGCATATCACGCGCGTGGCCCGGAAAAAAGGCGGCCGCGCGGACTTCTGGGGCCCCGCTCCCGTGAGCTTCGTCCGCTCCGGTCGGGCGGTCCGGGGTAGGCTACGCCGCCTCGCGAAAGGCGGGTAGACGCGCGGTGACCCGGCGGGCGGCGGCGTTGAGCGCGACCGAGGCCGGCGCCGCCGGCTGGGCGTCGGTAAAGAGCGAGTAGCTGCGCACCGACTGCCGCACGGCCGGATCCTCGGGAATCTCCGCCAGAAGCTCGAGCTCGCCACCGCAGTAGCGGCGCAGCAGGCTCGAGAGCTTCTTGACGTTGACCATCCCGGCGTTGTCGACCCGGTTGAGCACCAGGCTCGGCTTGTAGGCGGCGACCGTTTTCGCGATGAGCTCGCGAAGCGGCCCGACTTCCTCCGGGGGCAGGTGCTCATCGAGGGCGGCGACGACTGCGTCGACCGACGCGAAGTCTTGCTCCGCGATCGATTTCTTTACCGTGCGGCGGCCGACCAGCGCGTTGACCACCAGGCGGATGCCGGCCAGCTTGATGAAGCGGTACGCGTCGAGGACCGACGTCGGGTCGGGCGTGGCGACGACCAGGCGCTCGTCGGCGTTGAGGAAAAAATCGAGAGCGTCGAGACCGCTGCCGGCGCCGATGTCCACTAGCACGACGTCGGCGTCGAGCTTGCGCAGATGTCGAAGCATTCGCTTCTTGGTGCCGTGGCTCGGGTTGGCCGTTGCCAGGGTTTCGCCCGAACCGGGCAGCACGCGCAGGCCTCGATGTCCGGGGACCTGAAGAGCCACCTCGTCGAGGCTGGCGACCGTACGCCGGAAAAAGTCGGACAGCGTGTGCGGCGGTTGAAACAGGCCGAAGAGGTAGCCGAGGTTGGCTCCGCCCGTGTCGAGGTCGGCGAGAACGACCCGGGTCCCGGCGCGCGCCATGGCGGCGCCCAGGTTGGCGACGAACACGCTCTTGCCGACGCCGCCCTTGCCGGACGCGATGGAGATAATGTGTGCTGGTTCTTTCATCGATTGGCCCACCGGGTCACCCCGTACTTCGGCTGTCGATGAAGGGTTCTTGACCCAATCCAGCGTGGGGCCTCGGGGGCGCTGGCCGGTGGCGACGTTTCGACGTCTGGCGGGTCGACAGACCGCGCGCCGAGCGGCTCCTCGGCCGCTAGTCGAACGTTTTCAGCAGTTTGCCTTTGAGATTGACCTCGACCGCCGGCCGCAGCCCCAGGTCGAGCAGCGGCGCGCGCAAAAGATCGAGGTCGCCTACGACCACGAGAGTCAGTTTGTCGAGGGCGAGCAGCTCGGTTGCGAGAGCCCGCACCTCGTCGGCGGTGACCGCTTCGATCCGCTGTGCGTACGAGTCGTACCAGTCGAGAGCGAGCCCGTTGGACACCAGGTCGAGATAACTCGCGGCGATACCGCGGTTGGATTGAAACCCCTGGGGAAGCTGCCGCACCAACCGCTGTTTGACTCGCGCGAGTTCTTCGTCGGGCACCCGTTCCTTGCTCACCTGGTCGACGATGGCGCGAGCTCGTTCAATGCCCGGCATGGTCTTGGCGCTGAAAATCGAGGTTCGCATGACCCAGGCGCTGTCGAACCGACCGAAGTCGAAGCGGGACCGGGCGCCGTAGGTGTAGCCGAGCTGTTCGCGCAAGACGTTGTTGAGGCGGGCGCTAAAACTGCCGCCCAGCACGCCGTTGAGAACTTCGGCCGTGTAGTAGCGAGGGTCGTTGCGGTCGAGGGTGACTCGACCGAGACCAACCACGCTTTGCGCCGCGCCGGGCTTGTGCACCATCACCAGGCGGGGCGGGCTATCGATGGCCGCCACCGGGGCGGGCTTGCCGGGGCGGGCTTTTCGACGCCACGAGCCGAGCGTGCGGTTCAGGCGCTTGCGCAGGTCGTCGGCATCTACCGCACCGGCAACGACCAGCGACATTCGATCGGGAGCGTAGTTTCGAACGTAGAACGTCTTTAGGTCGGATGGCTTGATTCGAGCGACGGTCTCCACGTAGCCCGCGGTCGGCGTGCCGTACGCCGAGTCGCGCCCGAAAATGGATTGATAGAACACGACCGAGGCGACGGCGGTGGGCTGATCCTGGCGCTTCTTCAGATCGCTGATTCGGTCGCCCTTGACGCGGCGAAAGTCGGGCACAGACAGGCGCGGGTCGCGAAGTACATCGGTGAGCAACGCAAGGCTGCCGTCGAGGTTGCCAGCGAGGGTTGTCATGGTGATGTAGGCTGCATCGTCGCCGGCACCCGTTGTGAGGGTTGCGCCCAGCCGCTCGACGGCGGCGGCGAACTCGAGAGCCTGGAGCGAACCGGCGCCCTCGTCCAGCATGTCGGCGGTAAGCGAGGCCAGGCCGGCCAGCCGCGGCGGTTCGTGGAGCGAGCCGCCGACTTCGTTGACGAGCTGGAGCGTCACGAGGGGCAGTCGCGGGTTCTCGACGACGTAGACATCGAGGCCGTTGTCGAGCTGAAAGGAGCGGGCCCGGGGAATCTCGAAAACCGGCTCTGGGCCCGGTGCCGGCGGGCGCGACCAGTCGACTCCAGAGTCTCCCCACGGGACGCCGCTCGAGTCGCCATTCGCTGGCGCGGCCTCGGCGGTTTCTGCCTTGGCCGAAACGCCGGGGTCGGGGGCGGTCGACGTTGCGGCTCCACCGCAGGCGGGACCGGCGAGGCAGAGGAGGGCAGTGAGCAAGGCCGGTCTCATTTCGGCTCTCCTTTGACGCCCGGTTTGCCGGTCGCGTTCTTCGTCTTCGTCTTCGTTTTGGCCTTGGCCTTGGCCGGGCCTGCCTCCGGAGGAGGCGTCTTCTTCGACGCGGGCCGGGAGGCCGGGGCAGGGGCCCTGGGGGATACCAGGGCCACAACGCGGGCGTCGGCTTTGAGCCAGCCGGCGACCGCTGCGCGAACGTCGGCGGCGTTTGCCGCTACGTATCGCTCGACGTCCTGGCGCAGGTAGTCGGGGTTGCCGGCGAGACCGGTGTAGCGGGCCAGGATCGCGGCGCGGGCCTGAAGGCTTTCGAGAGCGCGAAACTTGCCGGCCAGGTAGCTGTTGCGCGCGCGCACGAGCTCGTCGTCGGTCGGGCCGTCGCTCGCCAGTCGCGCGAGCTCTTCGTCGATGATGGCGGCGATGCGCTCCGGGTCGGCGCCTTCTTTCGCGATGGTCGAGATGTGAAACTGGCTGCCCAGCGACTGAGGCAGGTTGTAGGCGCTGACCCGTGTGGCGAGCCGCTCGTCGAAGACCAGCCGCTTGTACAGTCGGCTCGTTTTGCCGCCGGCCAGGATGTCGGCGGCGATGGTCAGGTGCGCCTCCGCCGGCGAATACGCCTCGGGGGCTCGCCAGGCGTAGATGAGCTTTGGCACCGAAACCGCGTCTTCGAGGTCGAGGCGCACCGCGGACTCGCGGGGTTTCACCGGCTCGTCGAGCGAAACGAGTTCTGGTTCTGGGCGACGCGGCATCCAGCCGAAGTACTTGTCGACCAGCGCCCGGGCGCGCGCCTCTTCGACGTTGCCGGCAATGACCAGGATCGCGTTGTTCGGGGCGTAGTAGCTCCGGTAGAACGCCTCGACGTCGGCGAGAGAGGCCGCGTTCAGGTCGGTCATCGTACCGATCGTGAGGTTGTGATTGCCGTGGCCTTTGGGCCAGAGCGCCTGCTGTACCTCGAGGTCGGCAACGCCGTAGGGCCGGTTGTCGTACGACTGCCGGCGCTCGTTTTTCACCACGCCGCGCTGGTTGTCGAGCTTCTCCTGATCCATGGCGTCCCACATACCGACCATTCGATCGGCCTCGAGGTAGAGGGCCAGACCGAGTTGATTGGCCGGCAGCACTTCGTAGTAGTCGGTCCGGTCCGGCGAGGTTGAGCCGTTGTTGCTGCCGCCAGCAGCCTCGAGCAGCGTGTCGAACGCGCCGTCGGGAACGTGCTTGCTGCCCTTGAACATCAAATGCTCGAACAGATGCGCGAAGCCGCTGCGGCCCGCGACCTCGTCCTTGGATCCGACCCGGTACCAGAGATGAACGGCGACCGTCGGTGTCGACGCGTCGCGATGCAGGACGACGCTCAAGCCATTGTCGAGCTGGTAGGCCACGACGTCGAGAGAGGCCCCGGCGAGTGGATCGTCGGGGCCGTCGGCGTGGGCGGTCGCGCTGAGGGCGACCGCGAGGGCCGCTGCGCACGCGAGCGCGCGATGTATCGAACCGGGCCGCATGGTTCGCACGCTAGCACGCCCGACCGACGGCGATACGGCCGCCCGTCCCGGGCGTTATGCGCGGTGCGAGGGACCGCCGCTCAACGAAGCACGACGACGTCGCCGCACTCGGGCCCGAAAGCGAAAGAACGCGAAACCGGCCGAGGGGACGACGACGCGCCCGTGAGCGCTCCAGTCACCGTGAGGGCGCCGCCCACCGGGCATCCCGCTGCGTCGAGCACGACATCGTCGAACTCGGCTCGCGCGTCGAAGAGCGCTTCGTCGCCGCTGATGGACCAGCTTGCGTCGATGGCGATCGAACCGCGCAGGGTGTTGCGACTGCGCGAGAGCGCTCCGTCGATGGCGACCGCGCCTTCGCTGCCTTCGTTGTAAACGAATACGTCGAACAGCTCCGCGTCCACGCGCCGTCCCTGGGACGAGACGACGCCGTCGATGAAGTGGCCGCCCACTTCGCAGCCGGTAAACGTGGCGGCACCGCCGGTCGCGGTGGTGCACGCGCTCAGATCGCCGTCCGGCGTCGTGAGCAGTCCGACGTCCCGCTGTTCGGGGGGCGTCTCGGCGGGCGCCAGCAGCGCGAGGGCGGGGCCGGTGCGCACCGCCTCGAGGAGAAACTCGCCGCCTCGGTCGGGGGCCGAAACGAGCCCCCGCATGGTGTCGACCTGCTCGAGCAGTCCGAGAATGGCGGCGCGGTCGGCGTCGCTTGCCGGCGCGGTGTCTCGGTCCGGCGTGCAGGCGGCGAGCGTCGCGAACGAAAGCGCGGCGGTCGCCAGCGCAGCGCGGCTCCTTGTCATCGAGGTTCCCGGCACGGCTATCGCTCTGAAACTACCACGGTCGCAGCGCCCTCGCGAGGGAACATCGGGGCGCAACCGGGCTCGTACGGGGCCGAAATCAGCGGGCGGCGCGGGGCCGCATCGGCGCGTTTCGGGCCTGTAGCTTTCGTTCGACGTACTGGGCAATGGCCAGGCGATAACTCCCGGGCCCGGTCACTCGCACCCAGCAAGGTGAATCCTCGTCGAAGAACATCAGCGCGCTGCCCTTGGCGTCGATGCCGTAGCTGCCAACCGAAACCTCGACGGCGCTCTCCTCGCCGACGAGCCGCTCCATGTCGCGGCGCGCCGACTTGTGGGCGCCCTCCCGACAATCGTAGGCCACGCTCCACATCCATTGGGCCGGCGCCGGCGGACCCGCGTCGAGCTTGACCTTGAAATCCTTGTCGCCGGGCGCTTCGCCAAACTGGTGCTCGGGCAGGGCCCGGGCCTCGGTGAGCTGGTAGTTGCAAGGAGGCGGTGTGCCTTTGGGTGGGCGGAAGGGATCCTCGACCTGCTCGACCGCGCCTTCGACGAGGCGCGCGATGTCCGCGACCGGCGTGATCGACTCGCACTTAAAGATGAGCGGGTCGACCCCGACGAAGCCGTTGTCGTCGGCTTGCTCGGTCTTTTTGGGCGCCGCGGCTGGCGCCCCGCTGCCGTCGCCGCTCTTGCCGCAGCCCGTGCCCACCAGGGCGCAGGCCAACACCGCCGTGAGGACCGTCCCGCTTCGCATGAACGGGACACTACCCGCGATGGCGCCAAAGCGCTACCCTGACGGTATGTTCGACTGGATCGGCTCGCTGCGCATCGAGTCGCACGACAGCGACCGCGTGGTGCTTTCGCTGTCGAGCAGCACGCGCACCCTCGGCGCGGCCCTGGCGTTGGTTACCGGACTGCTCGCTCTGCGGCTGTGGATGCTGTCTCCCTGGGCGGCCTTCCTCCCGCTGCTCGGCACTGGCTTCGGCGCCCTTCTCATGACGCTGCGGCGCCGGCTGGTGTTTGACCGGGCGGCCGGTACCGTGACCATGGAGCAGCGAACGTTTGGAATCGGAACTCACAACGTGGTGCCGATGTTCCATCTGCGCGCGGTGCACGTCGCCGCGCAACCTGACGCGGTTTTGACCGCTTCCGGCGCCCCGAGCAAATACGTGGCCTACATCGAACGCCGCGTCGGCGGCCCGATCTACCTCGACGAGTCCCGCCGCTGCGCGCGCCTGATGCGCATGGCCGAAGCGATCGCCGACATCGCCGAGGTTCGGCTCGAGTACGAGGCTATCCCCGCGTAAGGCCCGGCAGACGGCGCCCTGGGGGACACCCCCTAGACCGGTCGCTCGAGCATGCGCACGACCTTGCCGTTGCGCGGGTCGGTCTGGTCTTCGATGGCCTCGAACCCGAGGCGCGCGTGCATGGCGAGCGACGCCGGGTTCGGCGGCTTGACGTTGACCTCGCAGGTCACGCGCCCGAGCCGGCGTTCGCGGGCGTGGGCGAAGCTCGCTTCGTACAGCGCGCGGCCGATGCCTCGGCCGCGATGGCCGTCGGCGATGGCGATGCGGTCGTTGTACAGGTGCGGTCGTCCCTGGGCTTCGAAGAACTGAAAGTTGGGGCTCTGGTAGTCGGCGCCCGGCTGGAGGCAGACGATGAAGCCGACCCCTCGGTCGCCCGCGGTTGCCACGAGCGAAAACGTCGCCCGCTCGAGCAAGGCGGCGAGCTCGGCCTCGGTCACGTCGCCCACTTCGGGGACGCAGTCCTGGTTCAGGGCGTGCATCCACGCGAGGTCGCCGGCCGCGGGCGGGCGCAGCTGAGTGTCCGCTGTCATGGCCGCTTACTCGTTGCCAGCGCCGCCCGGGCTCGACTGATCGGCGGCCCCGGGTTTGCGGCCGCGTCGCCGCCGTCGCCGTCGCTTCTTTTTGCCCGTACCGGCGGGCTGTACCCCGGTGGGCGTCGGCGACGAACCGGTAGAGAAGAAGGTGATGGGCCCCTCGGCCTCGGCGGTGGCGCCGTTTTGCCCTTTCTTGCGTCGCCTGCGCCGCCGTCGCTTCTTCTTGCCGGGTTCGCCGTTGGCCGCTGCGCCGCTGGCCGCCGCCGTCTCGCTGCCGTTTGCCGGGGCCGCCGGGTGGGCGGCGGCCGGGGCGGGGCGAGGTGCGCTCGGTCGAGCCGCTCCGGCACGTTTCTTCCCGGGGCCTGCGCTGGGCGCCTTGCGCCGCTTCTTTTTGCGCCCGGGCGGCGAGTCGTTGGGCGTTGCCGAGGCGACCGGGGCCGAGTTGATGCGCATGGACCCGCGCACGTACTCGACGAGCAGCGGTCCGCCCGCGTCGGCTTTGGCCCCCCGACGCGACCGGCGAACCTCGGTCTTCGGCCCGCTGCTCTTCTCCGGTTTGTCGGCCGTGAGTACCGGGCTCGAGAACTCGGTGCCCTTGGGCAACGCGACCTTGCGTCGTCGTCGCCGCCGACGGCGCTTTTTCTTGACCGGTTCGGGGGCCGGCGCCGCCTTCTTCTTTTTGCCCTTGGGCTTGGGCACGTGCTTGCGCTTGAGGATCGTGATCTCGGCGTTCTCCGGATCGACGTAGTCCTCTTCGGCGAGCGCTGCCGCGGTCTTGTCGATGACCTCGTACTCTTCGACGACGGTCTCGTACTCGTAGTTTTCGTCTTCCTCTTCCTCGTCGTCGTCGACGTACTCCCACTGGTCTTCGCCAATGAGACCGGCCTGCTGCGCCGCGTGCGCTTCCTGTTGTTCGGCAATGAGACGCTGAATCTCTTCGTTGTCGGCGACGGCCACCGGCTCGGGGGCGGCGACCTTTTTGCCTTTGGTGGCGCTCTTGGCGGCGCTGCCGTTGGCCTTGCTGGCCTTTGCCTCCGCAGCTTCGACGGCCTTGGCCTTCGACTTGTCGTCCTCGGCCTTGGCCTCCGGTTTCGGATCGTCCAGGGACACGATGCGGTGGCGGATGACCCGCTTGGGCTTTTCGCCGGCCTCGAGGTCGCCATCGTCGGCGCGAATGCGGTCGGTGACCGTTTCCTCGAGCATCGTCGCTTCGCGCGCTGCCGCTTCTGCGGCCTCGGCCGAGCGCAGGCAGTTGTCGCAGCGTCCGCAGTCGGGCGCGTCGGGCTCGCCGAGGTACTCCAGGATCATCCGGTTGCGGCACCCGACGCCGCGAACGTAGTCGAGCAGCGCGTCGAGGCGGCGGCGGTCGGCAATGCGCCGGGCCTCGTACTGTTTGGCCTTCTGCTGAAGGCGCGCCGGATCGGGCGGCGGGTCGGACAGAGCCCACAGGCCCTCTTCGCTCTCGGTGACGAACTCTTCGTCTTTGAGCAGGGAGAGCACGGTGCGCGCTCGGGGCACGCCCACTTTGCTGGCCAGTGCGACGTTTTTGAGCGTGGGCTGCGCCGCGTCCTCGTCGTCACTATCCCGGCCGTCGTCCCACACCTCGAGGGCGTTCACGACGCTGCGCACCTGGCGCCGGGTTGGGTAGGTGCCCTTGAGAAAGTACTCCTGAATCGCCACATCGTCGGGCGAAAACAGCAGGACGCAGCGCGAGGGCTTGCCGTCTCGGCCGGCGCGTCCCGCCTCCTGGGCGTAGGCTTCGAGAGACCCCGGCACGTGGTAGTGCAGCACGTAGCGGACGTCGGGCTTGTCGACGCCCAGACCGAACGCGTTGGTCGCGAACATGATCAGGCTCGAGTCCGCCTCCATGAAGGCGCTCTGGCTCGCGTCGCGCTCTTTCTTGGTGAGCCGACCGTGGTACTTGACGGCCGAGATCCCGTGACGGAGGGCCATCTCGTGCAGGGCGTTCACGGCTCGAACCGTGGCGCAGTAGACGATGCCCGGGCGCGGCAGGCGCTTGAGCAGCGCGATGAGCGTGTTCTGCTTTTCGTCGTCGCCGGGAAGGGCGATGCATTCGTAGTGCAGATTGGGCCGGTCGAACGTCGTGGTGACCAGCTCGGCGTCGGGCATGCCCAGCTGATGGAGGATGTCCTCGCGCACGTGGGGCGGCGCGGTCGCGGTGGTCGCCAGAACCTGCGGTTCGCCCAGGTCCTCGAGCGCTTTGCGCATGTCGAGGTACGAGGGCCGAAAGTCGTGACCCCAGTGGGAAACGCAGTGGGCCTCGTCGACCACGAATAGCGATACACCGACGTTTCCGGCCGCGCTCTTGAGGAGCTCGCGAAACTCGGGCTGCGCCATGCGCTCGGGAGTCGTCAGCAGCAGCTTGCCGCCGGGCGCCGCGGCGAGCGCCTTCATGGCGCGCTCCTGGCGGACCGTGAGGCTCGAGTCGATGCGCACGACCGTCACGCCGCGCTGCTTCATCTTGTCGACCTGGTCCTTGATCAACGCGAGGAGGGGAGACACCACCACCGTGATGCCCGGAAGCACCAGGGACGGCAGCTGGTACAGAAGCGATTTGCCGCTGCCGGTGGGCATGACGGCCAGCAGGTTGTTGCCGGCCAGAATGTGTTCGAGAGCTTCCCCCTGACCGGGGCGGAGATCCTGAATCCCGAGGACTTCACGCCCGATCTCGACGAGCTTCTGCAGCGCCGGAGATCGGCGCACGCGCCCCTCTTTGGGGTTGACCGGTTGATTGGCCGGTTGGCTCGCCGATTGTTGCGGCGCACGAGTGGGGGCCGCAGCGGATTGCTCGGCGGAAAGGGCAGGGCGGGGTTTCAGGCCCACGGCCGGTGCCTCGGTGATGGGGGGAATGGTTGGCGCACGGGATGCCTCGTCGTCGCCTGGAGCGACGCGTTCGGCCTCGGACGATACGTCCTCGGCGTGACTTTCTGTGGGCGTTGTACTCACGCGGGGGGCGGGGGCGCTAAGCCCCGGCAGGGCCAGTTGCCCGCCTTGCGCGCTCCGCCGACGCTTTCGCGTCACGGCGCGCCTTGTCCTTCGAAACTACTCCCTGAGAGACTGCCGCCGGCGGGCAGAGCCGGAGCTGCTGCGTCGAGCCTGCGGCAGAGCCGCGTTGGCTGGGTGCAGAGCGCCACGCTTTCAGCAGAATCTGCCGGCAGCGGCGTGCAGTCAAAACATAACACAGCGCAATGGTGGAGGGCGACAAAGAGTGAACGACCGCCGCGCGCCGGTGTTGGCGGCGCGGCTCTCCGCGACCGGGGTCCGCATCGGCGTGTCGCGCGGCTCCCCCGACCTGGCGATGGCGTACCACAGCGCAGCCGCCACGGCACCCGTGTGTGGCCACTTTTACCGATCCGCAAGCCGCCGGGATCTCTCTCAATGGCGCAGCCCCGAAGCGCGCTCCCGGGGTCCGTTCCCGCGGCGATCGCGTGGTACAACGGCGCCGTGCAGCGGCCTCGGCCCGTGGCGGAGTCTGAGAATCGGCTGGCCCGGTTCAACGCAGACCGAGAGCGCATTCTCTCGCTCGTCGAGCAGCGAATCTACGACCGGTGCGTGGAAGCCGCACGAAACGGGGGAGAGCAGGCGCGCCTGGAATACGTCCTCAACGACATTGCCTACCAGGAGATGCAGCGCCTGGGCGGTCGCAAGGAGGGGCGCGACTATCGCCGTTGGCGAGATGTGGCCAATCGCCTTGGCGACATGAGCGAGGGCGACAAGCAGGACACCCTGCGCCAGCTCATTCACCGCTACGCCCTGGATATCGTCGGCAACTTCGACCCGCGGGTGTACCGGTTTGCCAGCGGCGTGATCCCGCACTTTTTCGGGGTCGCGTTCCAGCCGCTGTCGGTGACGCGCGGACTGCGCGGGGCGCGGACCCTGGCGGAGCGCGTCCGCGTCGAGGGAGAGCTGGACGTCGTGCGCGCGTGCTGCGAGCGCGGAACGCTCATCGTTGCGCCCACGCATTCGTCGAACATGGATTCGATCGTGCTCGGGTACGCGCTGCAGCAGGCCGGACTTCCGCCGGTGACCTACGGCGCCGGCAAGAACCTGTTCACCAATCCGCTGATCTCGTTCTTCATGTACAACCTGGGGGCGTACCGCGTCGATCGACGGCTTCGCTTTCAGCTCTACAAAGACATTCTCAAAGAGTACTCGACGGTCATTCTCGAGCGCGGCTATCACTCCCTGTTCTTTCCCGGGGGCACGCGCAGCCGCTCGAACCTGGTCGAGAGCAGGCTCAAGCTGGGGCTGCTCGGCACGGCGCTCGGCGCGTACCAGAACCGCTTGCGGTCCGCGCACAACGCGCGGCCGTTCTACGTCGTGCCGGCCACGATTAACTACCACCTGGTTCTCGAGGCGGAGACTCTCATCGAAGACCACCTCGCCGAGGTCGGCAAGTCGCGGTACATCATCGACGACGACGAGTTCACCCGCATCGGTCGCCTCAACGATTTCTTGCGCCGCACGCTGGCGCTCGACGAGTCGGTGGTGATTCGGCTAGGGCGGCCGTTGGATGTCTTTGGCCACCAGGTGGACGACCGCGGCGAGTCGCTGGACCGGCGCGGTCGCCTGGTCGATCCATCGACGTACGTGCGCGGCGCCGACGGCGAGGTGGTCGCCGACGCGCAGCGCGACTCGGTCTACACGCGGCTGTTGGGAGAGCAGCTTGCGACGGCGTTTCGCCGCGAGACCATCTTCATGACCACGCACCTGGTGAGCCGGGCGCTGTTCGACGCGCTCGCGCGCCGGGCGGGAACGACGGATATTTATCGGCTGCTGCGGCTCGGCAAAGCGGAAGCCATGGTGGCCGTGGACGACGTCTGCCGCGGGGTCGACGCCGTACGCGATGCCCTGTTGCGCGATCCGTCTGGCGGCATGGTCCCGGGCAAGGTTCGCGACATGACGACCCTGGAAGTGGTCGACGACGGGCTGCGGGCCCTGGGCGAATACCACACCACCCCGGTCGCGCGCCGCACGGGGCAAACCGTGCGCATCGACGACATGCGGCTGCTGTTTTACTACCGGAATCGCAGCGCCCATGTCGAGTTGGACGGCGCCGGCGAGGAGGGCGGCGCGTGAGTCGCGCGGAGCGGGTCGGCATCGTCGGTGCGGGCCGCTTCGGCACCGCTCTCGGCAACGTGATCGCCCGGCAGGGGCGCGACGTGCTCATGTGGTCCACGGCGCCCGACGTCGTCGAGTCGATGAACTCGGCGCGCCGCAATCCGCGCCTGCCGGATGTCGAGCTGGCCGATGGGCTGCGCGCCACCTCCGACGGTGCCGAACTGGCGCGCGAGGCCCGGTTCTTGGTGGTGGCCGTTGGGTCTACCCAGGTTCGCGACCGCGCGCTGGCGCTCGGCGACGTGATCGACGGGTCTCACCTGGTGGTCCACGCCATCGGCGCCTTTGCCAGTCCCGGAGATCAGCGGGTCAGCACCGTGCTCGAACGCGAGACCGCGGCCCTGCGCATCGGCGTGCTCGCCGGGCCGGCGCTGCCGTCCGACCTGGTCGAACACCGGTTCGCGTCGATGGTCGTCGCATCTCGCTTCGATGAAGTGACCGCCGAGGCCCGCCGCTTGCTGGGCGGGTCCGAAATGCTTCGGCTGTACCGCGCCAGCGACCTGGTTGGCGTGGAGCTCGCGGCCGCGCTCACCGGCGCGTACACCCTGGCGCTAGGCATGGCCGACGCACTTGGGCTGGGGCCCGGGCCTCGGGCCGTGATGGTCACGAGGGTCGTGGCGGAGGCGACGCGGCTGGTCGAGGCCGCCGGCGGCAGCGCCCGCACGTTTTCGGGCCTGGCCGGGCTGGGCAACCTGCTGGTTCGATCCACCAGCGAGGCGCGCCGGCTGTCCCTGGACTACGCGCTCGGCCAAGAAGTCGGGCTTGGCGAGACCCGGCCGGGCAATCGCGTGACGGAAGGCGCACGCGCGTCGGCCGCCGCGGTTCGACTTGCGCGCGACCTCGGCGTGCGAGTGCCGCTGCTAGACGCTACCAACGCGGTGCTAACCGGAAACCTCAGTCCGCGTCAGGCAGCGCAAGCCGTTGCCGAGTCAGTCGCTCAACAGGAGTGACCGGCGCCCGGCCGCCGGTCGGCTGTTGTATGCTCGCGCCGCCGATGGCGACAAAGGCCGAAAAACTGCTCAAAAAGGGCCGCACCCTGGCCAAAAAGGGCAAATTCGAGCGCGCGCTCAAAGTGATGCGCGACGCTTGCGAGCACGGTCGCTACGACCCGGACGTTTGGATTGCCCGCGCCGAGGTGGCGGAGCAAGCCAAAAACAAGGAGGAGCAGGTCGAAGCGCTGTTTCAAGCGACCGATCTGTACGCGAGAGGCGGCGTGCTCGCGGAAGCCCTGGCCCTGAGCCGGCGCGTGCTGGAGATCGACGCCGAGCACAGCGGCGCTCGGCGGCTGAAAACGACCATCGAGGTCAAGCTCGGAGTCGACGACGCCGAAGACGAACCCGGGGCCTCGTCGGAGGTCGCGGAGTCCGAAGCGGTCGCCGAACCGGAGCCGGAGCCGCAGCCCGAAGCGGTTGCCGAGCCGGAGGCTGACCCGGAACCCGCGGAGGCGGAGGCGGCGACGCCCGAGGACGCGGCGGAACCCGAAGCCGCGGCCGACCCAGACAGCACCGAGGCGGCGTCCACGCCAGACACCGCCAAGTCCTCGCGGCGCAAGAGCAAGCGCGAAAAGCGCATCAGCGCAAAGTACAAAAAGGGTCGCAAACGACGGCAGGTTCGCGAGACAGCCGACATTATCGCCCAGCAAAAGGCGGCGGACGCCGTCGAGGAGCCGCCCGCCGCGGAACCCGCGGAGCAAGCCAAGTCAGAGCCGCCGGTGGTGGTCGAAATGACCGCGCCCGAACCAACGCCGGAGGAACGCGATTCGGACTCGGCTTCGGTCTCGGACTCGGACTCGGCTTCGGCTTCGGTCTCGGACTCGGCTTCGGTCTCGGACTCGGCTTCGGTCTCGGACTCGGCTTCGGTCTCGGCTTCGGCTTCGGCTTCGGACTCGGTCTCGGCTTCGGATTCGGCCTCGGCTTCGGCCTCGGACTCGGCCTCGCCAACCGAGCCCGCCGCGGCGCCGGCGGCAACGCCGAAAAACGGCACCCACGGCGACGTCGTGATCTCTCGCAACGAGCTGGCGCTGCCCAACCTCGCTCTCGCCGAGTTCCTCACCGCGGTGCAGACCGATGGTGGCGAAGACAACGAGCCGGCGCACGACATCGAGATCGACGACGATGACGACGCGTCCGGGCGGCTAGTTCAGGCCGTCGCCGCAACCGTCAACGCCAGCCCTCTGCTGTCCGAGCTCGACAACGAGCTCGTGTCGGAGTTCATTTCGTGCGGCCGGGTGTCGCTGTGCAACGCCGGCGTCTCGGTGTTCGAACAAGGCGAGTCCGGCACCAGTCTTTACCTGGTGCTGCGCGGCCGGGTGTCCGTCGAGATGACCGAGGCCGACGGCGGCGTGCGCGAGCTTGCGCGACTGCGTCCCGGGGCCTTCTTTGGCGAGATGGCGCTGCTCACCAACGCGCCGCGCTCGGCGACGGTAAGGGCCGTCGTGCCATCCAATCTGCTCGAGATTTCCCGCGACTCCGTGCGCGCGCTCATCGAAAAAGACGAGCGGATTCTCCGGCAGCTCATGCGCTTTTTCCGCGCGCGGCTGGTGGGCAACCTGCTGGCCACGTCGCCTTTGTTCGAGCCGCTGCCCCGGGACGATCGCCGCGAGTTGGTCAAGCGGTTCCGCCTGCGCGAGCTGTCACCCGGGCACCTGGTGGTCCGCCAGGGCGAAGCCTCCGAGGGGCTGTTTCTCGTGCTCGCCGGCGACCTGCAGGTGTTCACCGGCGGGGCGGTGAGCGACCCGAAGATCCTGGGTCACCTGGGCCCGGGCGATGTCTTCGGCGAGATGTCGCTGCTCGACGGCGCCAACGCCATGGCGAACATCCGCACGCGCGGCCGCTCGTGGGTATTGCTGCTGCCGCGCGATCAGTTCGGCGAGCTGGTGGATCGGTTTCCCCACGTCGGCACCGAACTCGGCTCGCTGGTCGAAACGCGCCGGGATGCCAACGCTCGATTCTTCGCCGAAGGCCGGGCGCCGGCTCCGTCGGTCTCGGTCAAACCGGTCTGACGCCCGGGGGCGCGGGCTCGTCCTCGAGGCTCACCGGGCCCACGCGCGCCGGGCGGGGGTGACCCGGGGGCGACCCGGCTCGGCGCGCCTCAGGTCGTTACGAAGATGGCGAGGTTGTCGCGAATGGCGCCGCTGGCGGCCTGAAAGTAGGCCCGCCAAATGGTTCGCATCTGCTCGTCCTTGAGGACGGTCGCGTCGACTTCGTCGTCGGCAAACCGCGCCATGACCTCGTCCTCTTCCTCGTCGTCGTCGTAGTCGCCGTCTTCCTCGAAATCGCCTTCGTCCTCGATGTCGATATCGAGATCTTCGCGCAGGCTCTCGAGCGCCGCGAGCAGGGCGTGGGCGGAGCCGATGCGGTAGCCGGCCTCGACCTCGTACACCTGGTCGAATTCGACCGGCAGGTACACGTCGGCGGCCACGTCGTTGGCGTCGAGCTGGTCGAGAAAGTCGGCGAACATGTCCTCATCGAGGGTGCCGGACACCACCACGGTCTCGAGCTGTTCGGGCTCGTCCAGGTCGGGGGCGCCTACGTCTTCCAGACCCTGGTGGATCTGGCGAATCTCGTCGTTTTCCAGCTTTTCGGTGAGTGCGTTGAGCTCGAGGGATGCCATGCGTGTTTCTCGAGAAAAGAGGGTGGATGTGGGAATTAGATCAGAGCCCTTGGCGATGTCAAACGGGGGCAGGGCTCGAATGCGTGCTATTGAAGAGGATGTGGACGCTGCCTCGCTTCTCGCCACTCCGGAGGTTGAACGGGCCTCGAAACTGCGCGACGCCATCGAGACAGCACGCGGGACCATGGCACAAAACCTGGCCGCGGGGCAGGGGGGCCTGGCTGCCTCGGGAGGTTTGTCGGACGCCTACGACGGCGTCGTCCGAGCTCTGTGGGACGCGGCGCTTTCGCAGGTCGACGGCGCCGCCGACATGCCCCTGGCGCTGGTGGCCACCGGCGGTTGGGGGCGGCGGGAGATGTGCCCGTACTCGGACATCGACTTCGCCGTCGTGCCGGGAAGCAAGCTTCGTTCTCGCCACCGCGACCGGGTCAAGGAGATTGCCGACTCTCTGCTCTACCCGTTGTGGGATGCCAAGCTGAGCGTTGGCCACGCCATTCGCACCGCGAAGGAAGCGGCGCGTCTGGCCAAAGAAGATCTCGCAACGGCGACGTCTCTGCTCGACGCCCGCCTGCTCGCCGGGGACGAGAGCGTGTTCGACGAGCTGCGCCGGCAGACGACGCGGGCGCTCGGTCGCGCGTCGATGACCAACGACTTCGTCGCGCAGCTGGCGACGGAGCAGCGGCGGCGTCACGACCGGTTTGGCGCGTCCCTGTATCTGCTCGAGCCGAACCTCAAGCAGGGCATCGGCGCCCTGCGCGACCTGGCGACGGGGCTGTGGGCGGCGCGCGCTCGGTGGGAGCTGGGCTCGCTCGACGACATCGTGAGCCGCGGGCAGATTTCCGCTCGCGAGGCCACGCTGCTCACCAGTGCTCTCGACTTTCTGCTCGAGGCGCGCAGTCGCGTGCACCTGCACGTCGGCCGGCTGTCGGATCAACTCACGTTCGAAATTCAAGAGGCCATCGGGCCGGAGCTGTATCCGGACGTCCAGCCGCCCGAGGGCGACATTCGGCCGGCCGTGGCACCGGCGGTCGAGGAGCTCATGCGGCGCTACTACCTGCACGCGCGCAACGTCGTGCAGGTGACCGAGCGACTGCTCGAGTACGCCGTGGTGCCGCCGCGCAAGAAGCCGCGCATCATGAAGCTCGACCGCACCTTCGTGGTGTTCAACGGCAAGCTGTCCGTGTCGGACCCGGCGGTGTTTCGCGAGCGCCCCAGCGAGATGGTGCGGCTCTTCAAGGTGGCCCTCGACCAGGGGCTGCCGATTTACGCGCACACACGCGAGCTCGTCGCTCGGGCCATGACCGACCAGCCCGAGGTTCTCACCGGCGATCCCGAAGCCAACCGACTGTTTCTCGAGCTGCTGGTCGACCCGCGGGACAAGGGACAGCCGTCGCTGCTCGAGCAGATGCACGCGCTCGGGGTCCTCAACGCGCTCATGCCCGAGTTCGCGCCGTGCACGTGTCGCGTTCAGCACGACCTCTATCACGTCTACACGGTCGATCAGCACCAGCTCTACGCGGTCGCGCTGCTCAAAAAGATCGCGCGGGGCGCTATGGCTGACTCCGCGGAGACCGTGACCGAGGCGACCCGAAGCGTCGCGCGGCCCGAGTCTCTGTACCTGGGGACGCTGCTTCACGACGTAGGCAAGCCCCTCGGCAAGGGCCACGCCGAAAAGGGCGCGCAGCTCACTCGCACTATCGGCGAGCGGCTCGGGCTCGCGCCGGCCGATCGAGAGCGAGCCGAGCTGCTCGTGCGTCAGCATCTCACCATGTCGACGCTGTCGCAGCGCCGCGACCTGAACGACGCCGCGATGATCGAGCGGTTCTCCGACCGGGTGGGAGACGAAGAAACCCTGGCTCAGCTGTACGTGCTCACGTACTGCGATACCGCGATGACGGCGCCCGGCAACCTGACCGACTGGAAGGATTCACTGCTTCGTCAGCTGTACCGTAAGTCCCGGGCTCACCTTCGCGGCGAGACCGAGGCGCCCGAGTCGGCGGAGGAAGCGCGGGCGCGGACCGTGCGCACCCAGATCCGCCAGCAGTGCGAAGACGCCGGCGAGATCGAAGAGGACGACGTCGATCGTTTCTTCGAGGGCCTCGACGACCGCTACTTTGCCGCCCTGCAGCCGCGGCAGATCATGCAGCATCTGGAGATGTCTCGGGAGTTCGCCGAGAAGGAGCGACCCCTGGTGCGGATAACGCGCCGGCCGCGCCGGGACAACAGCGAGGTTGCCGTGGTCACCCGAGACCGGCACGGCGCCCTGACCGCGGTCGCCGGCGTCCTCGCCGCCAACCGGCTCGATGTACTCGGCGCCTACGCGAACTCGCGCGACTCTCAGGGGCCGACGCGCCCCGCTCTGGCGTTCAACCAGTTCTTCGTGACGAGCGGCGCCGGGGAAGCCGTGGAAGCCAACGACCCGCTGTGGGACCAGGTCCGCGCTGACCTCGCGGAGCTCGTCGACCGACCGGCGATCGATCTCGACGCCGTGCGCGAGGTATTCGAATCGCGGCGGACCAAGTCGTTTCTCGGGCCGCGAGTGACGCCCGACGTGCCCACGACGATCGCGTTCGACAACGCGGTGTCCGACCGATTCACGGTGATAGACGTGGTTACCGAGGACCGAGTCGGCGTGCTGTACACGATTACCGACGCGCTCACGCGGCTGGGGCTGGACATCGATTTATCGAAGGTCACCAGCGAGGGCAACCGGGCCATCGATAGTTTCTACGTGACCCACGGCGGTACGACCCAGAAGGTCGAGGACCCCGACACCCTGGCCCAAATCGAAGAGCGGCTGCGCGAGGCGCTGGCCGGATTGGAGTACGAAACCCGATGAGCGCGGTCGACGCCCCACCGGGCATTGCATTTGCTGGCCGTGCCGCCGGCGAACTCTCGGCGCGCCGGCGCCCGCGCAGGCTCGCCAAGGTGGTGTTCTACTACGTCGCCATCGCGTGCGGTCTGCTCATCACCGACACCATGCGGCACTGGGACTCGTACGGTGCGTCGCCGCTGTTGGCCCTGCCCATCGGCTTCGGTGGCGTTGCGCTCATGGGCTATCTGGTTCGCCTGGCCCGGCTCCGGGTCGACCGCGACGGCATTCGCTGGGGGTGGGAGGCGACCGGCTTTCGCATGAATCGCGACCGCATCGCCGGGGTTACCCTGTACGACGACGCGGCGGCCATCGAGCCCAAGAAGGGATCGACGTGGTTCGTAAGCGCTCGCGACTGGGCGGATTGGGAGTCGATCGCGCAGGCCATGCGCGACAGCAACATCGACTTCGAGCGCTCGCGCAAGCGCGCGCCGTTTGCCGCGCGACTTCAGAGCTACGGGCTCGCCCTCGACGTCCTGCTGATTCTCGATGCCGTCGGCGTCACCGCGGCGCTCGTCGCCGCCGCCATCCTGTTTCACTGAGCCTGACGGCGACTACCGGACCCGCGGGTGGTCTAGCAACCACTCCATGGTCAGCTCTTCGAACGACGCCGACAGCGCCGGAGAGTGGCTGCCGCCTTCGATGGTCCAAAGCTCGGCAGCCAGGCCCGTCGGGCACGAGGCGGCGCGGTCGACGCGGGTTTCCTCGCCGGTGAGATTGCCGACGATGTCCACCCGGTCATCACTCTCGGTGACGTCGCCGCATTCGTTGAAGGTCGCCCATTGCTGCACGGTGGCCTGGGCGCCCGGATAGAAGTTCGTGCCCGCGTAGTCGACGAGCTCGTCGGCATCGCCGTGTATCTGCAGCACGCTCGTCGGAGTGGTTGGCGCGCAGCTGCCGGCGTCCAGCCAGGTCGCGCCCGCGAGGCTTACGATGGCCGCGACTTGCTCCACGTCGCAGGCGAGGCGATAGGACATGTAGCCGCCGTTGGAGTGGCCGATGACGAACACCCGGTCGGGGTCGACGTTCCAGACGCCGGAGATATCGTCGATGAGAGACCGCAGGTAGCCGACGTCGTCGACGCCGCTGCCTTCGAAGTCGCAGCACGCGTCGGTGGCGTTCCAGAACTGGGCGCCATCGCCGTTGGTCGTGCCCTCCGGGGCGACGAACAGCACGCCGCGGTCGTCGGCGACGTCGCGGTAGCCCAGGTATGCCGTCTGAATCAACGCGTTGCTGCCGAAGCCGTGCAGAAGCACGACCAGCGGCGTCGGCACGGCGTGGTCGTAGCCCGCCGGAACGACCAGGCGCACGGGTCGGTCGCCGCCGAAAGTGAGCTGATCTGGACGAGCCGGTCCGTCGTCGGTACCGCTGTCGCTGTCTGCGGTTTCGGAGGGGGCATCGTCCTCGTCCGACCCGCACGCCGCGGCGATCGCCAGAAGTGCCGCCAAAACCCAGACCGCTCTACGCATGATCAGGACCATACCGGATCTCGGGCCCTGAATTGGAGTCCCGGTTCGGCGCCGGAGCCGAAACGAAAAACGCGGCACCCCCGAAGGGGCGCCGCGTGACAGCAGAGCAAGGACCGAGTCTACGTTAAGCGGTCGTTAAGTTTGGTCGCGAGAGAGAGGGGACAGCGCGTCTACAGCGGGTAGCCCTGTTCGATCCAGGCCATCATGATGTCGTAGCCATCGACGGCGACGGGCGGATCCGGGAGGACGAGCGGGCGCGGCGGATACGTTGCGTTCGCGTGGTTCGGCGGGTCCTCGTACAGCGGCTTCGACGGCAGCGTCGGCAACTCGTCGGGGAGAGCGACGATGACGCCCGCGCGGTTGAGCATCTCGTTGTAGACAATCTCAGGGGCGAGGTCCATCTGGATGTTGGCCTCCGCGACACCACCCGCGGTGTGGCAATCGGCGCAGCCATCACCGCCGTTGAGGGTGGCCTGCAGCAACGGGTAGATGTCGGCCGTGAAGGTCAGGTTCCCGGGGATCGGGCCGGGCGGCGGCGGCCCGCCGCCCGCCACGAGTTCGCCCACCTGCGTGAGGGTCGCGCCGTCGTCGGCCGTGGAAATCGCGACCGTGTAGGTCACGTCGTCGGCCGGGTCGATAAGGTCGATGCCCGGGTCAAGGACCGTGAGGGTGTACTGACCCGTCGGAACGTTAACGAAGCCGAGGCGGGTGTCGGTGAGCGGCGACTCGAGCAACAGCGGATCGAGGCGGTTGATGCCCGGGTCGAAGAAGTACGGGCCAGCGCCGACGGGCGCACCGACGGCGTGGGTGAGGGTCACGTTCGCCAGGGGAACGCCGGTCATCGGCGAGCCGTCCGGGCGGATCATGTCGGCGAACACCACGGACGAAAGGGGCAGCGGGGCCGCGCCGGTCGTCACGAGGGTGTTGTCGTTGACGAAGTTGTTGGTCACGCCGTAGAAGTTGAGGTCGGCCACCGCCTGGGTGACCAGCGTGTTGGCGTTGTTGAAGGTCGGCCGGTAGAGGTCGCCGGGGGTGAGCACAGTCGCGTTGACGATGCTGTTCGGCGGCACGTTCAGCAGCGAGTAGGCACCGCCGATGTCGGTGGTGGCACTCAGAAGCGGCGTGATGCCGGCGGTCTCGACGGTTGCGCCGTCGATGCCGTTGATCAGCGGCGGCACTGCGTTCGCCGAGGCGTAGTCCATGACCATGCCGGAAACGGTCAGGCCCTGGGGCGGCGGCGGGGTGTTGTCCGGGTTGTCGCCGTCGCCATCGCCCGGTGGTGGCGTGTTGTCGCCGTCGCCCGTAGCCACCGGGTCTTCGCTGTCATCGATGTCGCCGATGCAGCCGGTGGAGGCGACGGCGAGCAGCAGCGCGCACAGCGCTCCCGCCACCATCGAAAATAGGTTCGTGTCTTCAGTCTTAGTCATCATAGGTGGTCCCTCTGCCTTGACTTGATTGCGGTCAATTCCTGACTATCCAAGCCTCGTGCCAGAGGGTTTCACCTGATTTCATTGACGATTTTCTCGACGTCACGGTTCATGGGTGGGAGCCACTTCCCCAACATCGGCTTGTAGCCCCCAGCCCAAAACCTTCGCTCGGGGACCGAATTTGTGTAGGTAAAACGAGCACATGATGGCGGTTGCCTGCGTCGGACCGTGCGACTAGACTGCGGAATCTTTTTTCAGGCAGGTGTTCCAAATGCTCGGCGACAAGCTCCGCGAAGCCCTCACGTTCGATGACGTCTCGCTGGTCCCGGCGGCCAGCGACGTACTCCCGAAAGACGTCGATACGTCGACCCGAATCACGCGTGGGGTTCGCCTGCAGATTCCCCTCGTGAGCGCGGCGATGGACACCGTCACCGAGTCGGCCACGGCAATCACCATGGCGCGCCAGGGCGGCGTCGGCATCGTTCACAAGAACCTTAGTATCGAGGAGCAGGCCACCGAGATCACCAAGGTCAAAAAGGCCGAGTCCGGCATCGTGGTCGATCCGGTGACCATTCGGCCGGACCAGCCGTTAGAAGATGCGCTGGCCCTGATGCAGGCCCACCGAATCAGCGGCCTGCCGGTCGTCGACCCCGGCGGACGGCCGGTCGGCATCCTGACCAACCGCGACGTCCGCTTCGAGCGCAACTTGAAGCAGCGCGTCGAAGACATGATGACCAGAAAGCTCATCACGGTTCCCGAGGGCATGGAGCCCGAGGAGAGCAAAGAGCTTCTTCACAAGCACCGCATCGAAAAGCTGGTCGTGGTCGACAAGGCCGGCCTGCTCAAGGGCCTCATCACGATCCGCGACATCGAGCAGGCGCAGGCCAACCCGAACGCCGCCAAGGACGACCTGGGACGCCTTCGCGTTGGCGCGGCGGTCGGCACCGGCGCCGATCGCGACGCCCGGGTCGATGCCCTGGTCGCGGCGGGGGCCGACATCATCGTGATCGATACGGCTCACGGCCACAGCAAAGGGGTCATCGAGTCGGTGGCGCACGTTCGCAAGCGTCACCCCAACGTTCAGATCGTCGCGGGCAACGTGGCCACCGCCGACGCGACCCGGGCGCTCATCGAAGTGGGTGTCGACGCGGTCAAAGTCGGCGTCGGGCCCGGTTCCATCTGCACGACCCGCGTGGTCGCCGGCGTGGGCGTTCCGCAGCTCACCGCCGTGGCCGACTGCGCCGAGGCCGCGGAGAAGAGCGGCGTGCCCATCATCGCCGACGGCGGCATTCGCCACTCGGGCGACATTGCCAAGGCCATCGCTGCCGGCGCCAGCTGCGTGATGGTGGGCTCCCTGTTTGCCGGCACCGACGAGGCCCCCGGCGAGGTCGTGCTGTTCCAGGGACGGAGCTACAAGACGTACCGCGGCATGGGGTCGATCGGCGCCATGAAGCAGGGGTCCAAAGATCGGTACTTTCAGGCCGAGGCCGCGACCAACAAGCTTGTGCCCGAGGGCATCGAGGGCCGCGTTCCTTACAAAGGCCGCCTCGGCGACTCGGTGTTTCAGCTCGTCGGCGGCGTTCGCGCCAGCATGGGCTACACGGGCTCGGCCAATATCGAACAGATGCGCGCCAAGGCCACCTTCGTGCGGGTCACGAACATGGGACTCAACGAGTCCCACGTGCACGACGTGATCATCACGAAGGAGGCGCCGAACTACAACCGCGGCTAGCAGTGCGTGCTTGCGCGGAAGCCAGCGGCTATTATCTATCAGTGGGCAGTCCCCAAGAGCGCACCGCCGAAAGAAATCGGTGGCTTGAGCAAGACGAGGAGCTTTGGCGGCGCGCGCGCGCCATCGTCGAGCGCAATCCAGAGGCTGACCTCGGCGGCGTCTATCGGGTACTGAGAAACCTCCGCAAGTCGCCTAACGAACGGCTCAGAGCGGCGCTGAACCATGCCCGGCATTTCTTCCGCTCTAACGCCGGCTGAGCGGGCAGTTCTCGAGGCTCTGCTCAACGAGGGCGTGCGCTTCATGGTGGTTGGTCTCAGCGCCGCGGTGCTTCAGGGGGCCGACACGGCCACCCAGAACATTGATTTGTGGTTCGAGGACCTCGCGGATGAGCGCTTGGCGGACGCCGTCGAGGGGGCGGGTGCTGTTTGGGTGTCTGGAACCTTCGGCATGCGGCCGCCGCAGATTGGCGGTCCCGATATCGAACGTCTCGACGTCGTAACCCACATGCATGGTCTTGGACCCTTTGACGACGAAGTCGCCAACACTATTGAGGTCAAGGTCGACGGTTTGCTGTTGCGGGTTCTTCGCCTAGATCGAATCATCGCAAGCAAAGAGGCCACCGCTCGCAACAAAGACCTCGCCGTGTTGCCCGCTCTCCGTGACGCCCTGGCTGCGCAGACGGACGGCTAGCTGCGACCTTATTCCTCGGCTTTTTTGCCGAGGAGCAAGACGGTGGCGGTGAGGATGGCGAAGCCGAGGGGCAGGCTCAGCCACGGCGACAGGCCGAATCCTGCCGGGATGTAGCCGACGACCATGGACACCGCCGCGATGAGAATCGCGTAGGGGGTCTGGGTGCGCACGTGATCGAGGTGGTCGGAGCCCGAGGCCATCGAGCTCATGATGGTCGTGTCGGAAATCGGGCTGCAGTGATCGCCGAAAACGGCTCCCGACAAGACGGCGGCGAGCGTCGCGTACCGAACGCCCCAGTCCGCAGTGGCGGCGACGTCGCCACCGGTGACCGCCCAGACCATGGGGGCGGCCAGGGGAATCACGATGGCCATGGTGGAGAAGCTGCTGCCCGTGGCCAGGGCAATCACGGCGGACACGAGAAAGGTAATCAGGGGCAGCCACGCACCGCTCGGCCGAACCTGCGACAGCACCCAATCGCCGGTGTGCAGGTGGTCTTTGCACATGTCGCCGATGGCCCAGGCGAGCACCAAAATGAGCACCGCCATCACCATCGCCTTGGCGCCGCCGACCCAGGCGTCCATGGCCTCGCTGATGTCGAGGGTGCGCGTGGCGAGCACGCTGCCAATCGCGACCAGGCCGCCGAGAAACGACGCCCACAACAGCACGGCGTAGCTGTCGGCGCTGCCGATGATGTCGCGCACGGACGCTGCGTCGGCGGCGGCCGCGCCCTCGGAGGCCTCGACGGCGGCACGGCCGTTGAAGTACAGCCCGATGATCACCGTGCCGACCACCACGCCGATGGGCAGCACGGCGTTTTGCCACAGGAGCTTTTTGCCCTCGGGCGGCTGAAGCTCCGTGAGCTCTTTGTCGAGCAGGGGCTGGCTGCCCGGCCGAAACAGGTCGCCCGTGGCGATCGCGCGTTTCTCCGCCTTGAGCATGGGGCCGAAGTCGCGCCCGGACCAGGCGATGAGGCCGACGAAGCCGAGGGCGAACAGGGCGTAGAACGAGTAGGGCAGCATCGACAGGAACGCGTCGTAGGCGTTGCCCTCGAGGGGGACGCCGGCGCCGCCGATGAGGCCGAGCTGGTAGCCAATCCACGTCGATACCAGGGCTACCGTGGCTACCGGCGCAGCGGTCGAATCGACCAGGAACGACAGCTTTTCCCGGCTGATCGAGCGCTCGTCGGCCAGGGGGCGCACGGTGTTGCCGACCAGCAGGCAGTTGGCGTAGTCGTCGAAGAACACGACCATGCCCGACAACCAGGCGACGAGCTGCGCCGACCGGCGGCTCTTGGCCCGGCGCGCCATGATGTCGACCAACGCTTTGGTGCCGCCGCTTTTGCCAATGACCCCGACCATGCCGCCCAGGGCCATGGTGAACAAAACGATCGCCGCATGGCCGCTGTCCGTAAGCGTCGACGGCAGGTAGGTATCGAAGGTCTTGAGAAGCGCGGTCATCGGCGAGAAGTCGTGGACGAACAGGGCCCCGAGCCACACGCCCGCTACCAGGGCGACGAGGGCGCGGCGCAGCCAGATCGCCAGGCCGATGGCGAACAGCGGCGGCAGGATGGACAGCACGCCGGGCAAGCGCCGCGGGCGGTAGGTGCCCGCGACCGGGCCGGCCGGGCCGCGCTCCAGGGCGACGCGGGCGCTGTCGCCCGTGACGAACACGTCCTTGAGCACGACCTCGCCGGCCGCAAACGGGCCCGTGGTGTCGATGGCGACGGTTTCGCCTGCCTCGCGCCGCGCCAGCCCGGCCACGGTGGCGGCGTCGCACAGGGGGACCTGATTGCCGTTCGCATCCACGGCTCGGACGGTGACGTCGATGCCCACGTCGCCCACCTGGTACGGCTGTTCGGCCGTGACTTCGAAGTGGTCCAGCGCGCCGGGCACCGGGCAAGCGGCTCCCAGAGCCGCGACGACAAGCATCCACATGGCCCGGGACCATAAGGGAATTCGCTGCTTTTCGACAACGGGCGCCGGTGTCTTGTGCCGTGGGCGGCCGGTGCTATGGTCCGGCCGACGTGGCGCACGAGACCATACTCATCCTCGATTTCGGGTCGCAGTACACCCAGCTCATCGCCCGGCGCGTGCGCGAGCAGAGCGTGTATTCGGAGATTCACCCGTTCAACGTACCGATGGACAAGATCCGCGAGCTCGCTCCGCGGGGCATCGTTTTGTCGGGCGGTCCCTCGTCGGTCTACGACGACGGCGCGCCGACGATTTCGCCGGAGATTTACGAGCTCGGCGTGCCAATTCTTGGCATCTGCTACGGCGCTCAGATTACGGCCAAGCTGCTTGGCGGCCGGGTCGAGCGCAGCGACAAGCACGAGTACGGCCGGGCCCACGTCGAAGTGCGGGACTCGGACGGGTTGTTTCACGGGATCGAGGGCGGTGAGCGGCTCTCGGTGTGGATGTCCCACGGCGATCGCGTCGAGGACCTGCCGGCGGACTTCGCCCTCAGCGCCCAGAGCGACAACTCGCCGAACGCGGCGTTCGTGAGCGCCGAGCGCGACATTCACTGCGTTCAGTTTCACCCGGAGGTGGTTCACACCCCTCGGGGGGCCGAGCTGTTGGGCAACTTCCTGTTTCGCGTTTGCAAGTGCGCCGGCGACTGGTCGATGGCGTCGTTCATCGACGAGTCGGTCGCGTCGATTCGCAGGCAGGTGGGCGAAGACGGCCGGGTGGTCTGCGGGCTGTCTGGCGGGGTCGATTCGTCGGTGACCGCGGCGCTCATCCACCGCGCCATTGGCGATCGGCTTACCTGCATCTTCGTCGACAACGGGCTGTTGCGCCTGGGCGAGCGCAACTACGTTTCGTCGGTGTTTCGCGACCACTTTCACGTCGATCTCCGGGTGATCGACGCCGAGAAGCGGTTTCTCGACAAGCTCGCCGGGGTCACCGACCCGGAAAAGAAGCGCAAGACGATCGGCTACGAGTTCATCGAAGTGTTCGACGAGGAAGCCGGCACCATCGAGAACGCGCGCTTTTTGGCCCAGGGCACCCTGTACCCCGACGTCATCGAGTCGGTGTCGTTCAAGGGCCCGGCCGCGGTCATCAAGTCGCACCACAACGTCGGCGGACTGCCCGAGAAGATGAACCTCGAGCTCGTCGAGCCTCTGCGCGAGCTCTTCAAAGACGAGGTGCGCGAGCTGGGCAATCAGCTCGGCCTGCCGCGCGAGATGATCGGCCGGCAGCCCTTTCCGGGACCCGGCCTGGCCGTGCGCTGTCTCGGCGACTTGACGAAGGAACGCCTCGACACTCTGCGGGCCGCCGACGCCATCATCGACGAAGAAATTCGGGCGGCCGGGCTGTACGACGAGATCTGGCAGTCCTTCGGCGTGCTCTTGCCGGTCAAGACGGTCGGCGTCATGGGCGACGCCCGCACGTACGCCGAAGTGCTGGCCATTCGCGCCGTGCATTCGAAAGACGGAATGACCGCCGACTGGGTGCCGTTGCCGTACGACCTGCTGGCCGAGATTTCGCGGCGAGTGGTCAACGAAGTGCGCGGCATCAATCGCGTCGTGTACGACGTGACGTCCAAGCCGCCTGGCACCATCGAGTGGGAATAGGCGGCCTCGGCCCCGCGTTGGAAAGCGAGCACCCGTGAGTTGTCTTCCGTTCGCAGCCCTGACGGCCGCCGTCGCTCTGGCTGCGACGGCGCCGGCTCGCGCCCAGCCGGCAGCGCCGGTTCCGTCCCCGGCGGCCGTGGTCGACGAGGCCGCGGATGACGACGCCCGGGTCGATTGGACGCGGGGGCTGATCATCGCCACCGGCTCCGCCGCGGCCGACGTTCGAGCGCCCGGCGCGGAGATCGCACGGGTTCGATCCGAGAGGCAGGCCAGGGCCCGGGCGCGCGCCGCGGCTCAGGCGCGGGTGGCGGCACTCGCGGCCGAGGCGGTGCCTTCGGGCGCCGACCAGGTAGTCCAGCGCGAGCCCGGCGCGATGGCGGCCCGGTGGGCCCGGCTGGTCGCGAGGGATGGGCGCGATCTGTCCGTGCGCTACGGCAGCGATGGGTCCGCGACGGTGACCGTTGGCGTTCCCCTCGAGGCGGTGCGGCTGGCCGTCTCCGGTGGGCCGGCCGCCGTGAGCGGCGAGCCGGCAGCCGACGCGCCCACCGCCGTAATCGTCGACGCCCGGTCGGTGCGGGCCCGGTTCGGCCCCCGGCTGGGGCTCCGAATCGCGCATGCGGGCGGCGAGTTCGCGGCCCCAACGGTGTATTTCACCGACCTCCAGGCCGCCCGCGGCGATGCCCGGCTGGGGGCGCGGCCGGTCGAGCTGGGGGCCCGGCGCTATTCCAGTGGCGTTTTGACGCTTCGGGATGGCGAGGGCCTCGACAAGCTGAGCGCCGCGCGGCAGCCTTTGGTGGTGGTCGTTTTGAAACCTCGTCGCGGCGGAGGCCGGGCCCCGTGACGGGATTGCCGTGCTCCGGTTTGCCGCGCGTCGCGGCTGGCCTTTGCGCCGCGGTGGCGCTCTTGCTTGCGTCGGCTACCGCCGGCGCGCAGACCGACCTGCGCGTGGTCGCTGCGGAAGGCGTGGTCAAGGTTGCCGTCGCCGAGGGGGCGCAGGCAGACGCCGCGGCCATCAACGGGGCCAAAGATCGGGCTCGGGACCAGGCCTTTGCCAACGCCGTCGACACCATCGTCGATGCGCTGGTGGCGCCGAGCGCTCGTCGCCCGGCGGCTCGCGAGATTCGCGAGCGCGTGGTCGGCCGGGCTCGACTGTTCGTCGCCAAGTTCCGCACCCGCAGCCAGGCCCTCGAAGGAGAGAACTACCGCGTTGCCATTGACGCGTGGATCGACGCCGGCAAGGTCCAGCAGGCTCTCGCCGAAATCGGAGTCGACCTGGCAGCCAGCGCGCTGCCGCCCGACCAGGCGTCGCCCACCACCTCCGACTCGCGGCCGAGCGTCGCGCTCCTGGTGCGGGCGGACATCGCCGGCACCGTGGCCGCGAGCTTCGGCCGGGTGGGCATCGACGGCGGCGAGCTGGGGCGCACGGTCGCGCGCGGGCTGCGCGAGCAGGGGTTTGTCGTTGCGCCCACCGGCGGCCTGGAGGTCACCCTCGCCGAGGAGCCGGTCGGGCCGCTGCCGCTGTCCGACCGAGCCGCGGCGGAACTCGCCGGTCGCGCCGGCGCGGGCATTGCCGTGCTGGTGGCTGCCGACATCGGCGACGACGGCAAGATTCGCGGCACCGGTATGCGCGGGGCGCGCGGGCGAGGGCTGGTGCGAGTGGTCGACGTTCGCGACGGCCGCGTCGTTACCGAGATCGAAGTGACCAGCGCCGGCTACGGAGCCGACGAGCTCGCGGCCGCCAGCGACGCGGCCGCGGAACTCGGCACGCGCGCCGCCGGCCTGATTTCTGCGCCCATGGTGGCCACCTGGCCGGCGCCCGTGCCGCGCGAGGGCGGCGTTCTCGTCGAGGTTCGCGGGGTCACCGAGTGGGCGGTGGTGGCCGAGCTCGAACGAGTGCTGTCGCGGGCTCCCGGCGTTCGCGGCGTCGCCACGCGCACCTTTCGGCGCCGCTTCGTGGCGCTGGTGGCCGACACGGACATGAGTCCCAAGCGCCTGCAAAAGGCCCTGGTCAACGCCCGCTTCGGTACCGCGCGGGTCAACGTGACCGCCGGCGACGACGACGTCATTCGCGTCGATGTCGTCGATGCGGTGCCGTCCTCCGAGCGAAACCTCGGGAGCGGCGGTCGGTGAGGGCGCCCCGGCCGGGCCGGCTGGGGCCGGCGGCGCTCCTGGTGCTGGCCATGTGGCTGTTGGGCTGCGGCGGAGCGCAGGGGCGGACCGACGGCATCGGAAAAGACGACGGCATCATCGTCGTTCGCAGCAACGTGGCCGACGCCGAGATCTGGGTCAACGAGCGGCGGCTCGGCTTTGTCGCTGACCTCGACGGCGGCATCGCCTTGTCGCCGGGCCAGCACCGGCTCGAAGTTCGCCACGACCGGTACCACACCCACTACCAGCTGCTCGATCTTGCGCCCGACGCCCGCCTCACGCTGGACGTCGAGCTAGCGGAAGTCCTCGACTAGGGAGCGTTCTCTTCGTCGATCTTGCGCGCGTGCTCGAGCAAGGCGAACGACGTCGGCACCTTGATGCTGTCTTCGACCGCGACCTCGGCGGCCGTGAGGTCGAAGCGACCTTCGGTGATGTCGAGGGCGTAGTAGAGGCGCTCGATGCCTTCGCGATGCTCTTCGCTGGCGGGCAGGTCGACCTGGACCACCTGGCCCTCGCGGCAGTGCAGGGTGGTGAGCGCGTCACCCGACACGATGAGCAGGGTGCCGCTGCGCTTTTCCATGTCGATGAACGACAGCACGCTCTGCAGGCCAACCTGAGACAGGTCGCCGCGAAGTGCGTTGTTCGAGGCCGAACTGCGCGGGCGCGTCCGCGCCCGGCTGAGGACCTTGGTAATGCGCAGGGCCAACTCGTCCGACGAAAACGGCTTGGCAATGTAGTCGTCGACGCCGAGCTGGTAGCCCTTGAGCCGTTCGGCCTCGCCCGAGAGCGACGTGAAGAACACGAAGGGCGTGTTGGCGAGGTTGGGGCGGGCGCGCACCATGCGCAGAAGCTGCCAGCCGTCCATGTTGGGCATCTGCACGTCCGAGAGGACCAGGTCGGGAGACTCGCGCAGGATCAAGCCGAGCCCCTGCAGGCCGTGCTCTGCCGTGGTGACCTTGTGGCCTCGCTGGCGCAGGGCCGCGGCGGCTTGCTCGCGGTAGCTGTTGTCGTCGTCGACCACGACGACGTTGCCCACGGGTTCGTTGGCGAGGGAGCGCTCGTCGCCGGCGAGCTGCGCCGTCAGGTACGAGGCGAGCTGCTGGGCGATGGGCTCGCCCTCGACGTCGAGGAACTCCATTCCCATGCCCGGTCGCCGACCGCGCTCCTTGGCGGTGGCGACGTCCATGATGAAGGCCACCCGCGCGATGACGGCGACCGTGGGGCCGCCGTCGGGCAGGCACAACTCGAGCTTTACAATGCTGCCGGTTGGCAGAAAGTTGTCGGTCGCGATGAACAGCCCACCGCGGCTAATGTCGGTGGAGTAGGCGACGACGAAGTCGTCCAGTGTCTTGTAGCGGACGCGGAACGATGCCTGCACGCGGCTGTCGCGTCGCTCGTTCGGTCGCCCGTCCGGTGTGGTGTCGCCGTCGTTTTCGAAATCGTTGGCCACGCCTGGCTCGCCCCCCGCTGGCTCTCGAGCGGTGTTCCGCCCCTCTTAGATACTGTCGCAGAACTCGATGCGCCGCGGGACTTTGTAGGGCGCTAGATTTCTGGCGCAGTGGTCGATGAGCTCTTCGGCCTCACACTCGCTTCGGGTGACCACCTTGGCGATGACCACCGTGCCGCTCACCGGATCCGTGTCGAGCCGTACCTCGGCTTCTTTGACCTTGGGAAAGCTCTCGAGGCAGCCCTCGACTTCGCCCAAAGCGACCCGCTTGCCCTCGACCTTGACGAGGTCGTCTTCGCGCCCTAGGAGGGTGAGTTTGGCGCCCCGGTCGAGTTTCGCCGTGTCGCCCACGCGCATCCACCCGTCCTTGTCGAGGCCGCCCACAGGCACCCGTACCTTGCCCGTTTGCTTGGCATCGGCCACTTGCTCGTAGGGACCGACCGCCTCGCCCGACACCGATGGCGCCTTGATCCAGACCACACCCTCTTTGCCCGTGGCGACCTTGCCGCCGTCGGCGGTGGTCAGCTTCAGCTCCACGCCTTCGATGGTTTTTCCGACTGTTTTCGGATACTTCGCGGTCCCGTCCAGGGAGACCATGCCGGTCTCGGTGGTGTGGTAGCAGGACATCACCTTGACCGCGTATTTCTCGGCGAACTCATCGGCGATGGCGATGTCGAGCTTCGAGCCGCCGCTGAGAAAGCGCGGATTCTCGACCTTGAGCGGTTTGGCGGTCGGCAGCTGGTTCAGCTCGCCGTACATGGTCGGCGTGCCGGGCAGCACGTCGATCTTTTGCTCGCGAAGGATTTTGGCAACGCGTCGCGACGACACTTCCTCTTCGAGGAACATGGTTGCGCCGGTGCGCAGAATCGGCATGAGCGAGCAATCCCAGCCGTAGGCGTGAAACAGAGGCACGACCGTGAGCACCCGGCTGCCCTTGTCGATGGACAGGGCGGCGGTCGAGTTGTCGGCGATGGCCTCGAGGTTTTCGAGGGTGCGAACCACGCCCTTGGGATCGCCCAGGGAATCCGACGTGAACATGATCATCGCCGGATCGGAGTCGATCTCGGGGGTTGGCCGCTTGAAGACGCTGCAGGTGAGCAGCGTGCCCTGCAGCCGCCGGCGGATCTCCGGGACCGCGGGCTCCTCGTCGTCCTCGTCCTTTTGCACGCCCAGCCCGCCTTCCGAGCCGCGCGGCCGGGTGATGAGGGCGCGAAGGGGCGCGGCCGCCAGCACGAGCTCTAGCTCGCGGGCGCCCGTGGTCGGGTCGATGGGAATCACGACGCAGCCGAGCCGCGACAACGCCAGGGCCAGAATGACGAAGTCGGGGACGTTGCCGAGCATCAGGCCGACCCACTCGCCTTCCTGGATGTTCATGCCCTTGAACTCCTGGGCGCGGCGGTCCACTCGGTGGAGCAAGCCTCGCCAAGACAGGTAGTTGTCGCGATACACGAGGGCCTTGGCGTTGCCCTGGGCTTTTGCGGCGGTCTTGAGCCAGTCGTACAGGAGGGTCATGGAACGAAGCCCGTAATCCGCTCGCCGGAAAACGGCTCTGCGACTGTACCAGTCCGGCGATCGGGCAACAAGCCCGCGAGACTATTGTCGGCCCGGGGCTGCGGCTACTCGAGACCGAACACTCGGATGCCGCCGAACGCGCGCGCGAAGCGGAACGTGTATCCGACCGACGCGGACCAGGCGAAGGCGGTGGAGTCGAGCCCGAAGCCCGCCGGGTCGATGGTCGCCGTGGCGTCCGAAGCGGGTAGATAGAACCCCAGCGCGGCCGGGGTGACGCTGATGACGTGCTGGCGCCGGTTGCCGAACAGGTAGCTGACCGTGCCCTCGGCCGAAAGGCCGAAAGTCGTGAGCGCATCGTCGCCAACGCCGACCGACTGAACGGCGATGTGGGCGCCGCCCCGATAGGTGAGATACAGGGAGGGGGCGATGCGGCGATGCTGAAACAGCGCGGCGCCCACGTCGACGACCTGCAGGCGCTCGTCGAACATCTCGGCGTCGGGAAGGTTCGAGTCAAACGTGAGGAGATTGATGTAACCGCGCACGCCGGCTCGTCTTTTTCGACTGACCATGAAGTCCGCGTGGAGCCGAACCGCCTGGCCCGTGGATGAGAACGCGTTGTCCTCGCCCGACCCGAAAAGCGGGTCGCGGCCGAAGTTCGCCACGGCAAAACCCAGCTCGGCGCCGAGGCTCCAGGCGTAGTCGCCGCGGCGGCTGCGCGCCGCTTCGACAGCCTGGGCCTGAAACGGAGTGGGCGCGGCGCCGGGGCCGGCCCCGGGCGAGGACGAGTCCGGGCCGTCGTCGTAATTGGCCGGCGTTGGTTCGGGGGGCTGGGGGCCGTCGCCGGGGGGCGGCGCGTCCGGGGGCGTGCCCGGGCCCGGGTCCGTCGGCGGGGGCTCGGTGCCGTCGGGGTACGGGTCTTCCGGCCCCGGCGAGTCGGGCGCGGGACCGGTGGGGCTCCCGAGCTTTTCCCGCAGGTTCAGGGCGTAGGCTTCGGCCTTGTCGACGATCCGCTCCTCGGCGTTGCTGTCGGTCACTGCCTCGCAGGCGGTCAGCGCGTCGCGGTGCTTGCCCTGCTTGTCGAGAACGAAGCAGAGGTTGAAGTAAAAGCGACCCTCGGAGCTGAGGACGGCGGCCTGGCGGAACTTGCGGATCGCTTGCTCCAGCTTGCCGTCCCGGTAGAGGACCTTGCCTTCTTCGTTGAGCTCGTCGGCTCGCTTGCGCGCGTCGTCATCGCTTTGCGCGCGGGCATTGACGCTCGTTGCCGTCAGGGCGAGAGCGACCGTCAGAATCAGCAGCGTGGCGCGCCAAATCGAAATCATGAGAATTCCTCCGCGGGGCGGGCCCGGTGCATACCACCCGCCTCCTCGTCAGACGGCGGCAGGGTAGCAGAAATTCTCTTTCTTCCCGGCACCGTGGCCGAGCGCACGCCGGGCGGAAAACACCGGCCGACGACCTCGCCGGTGGGGCTGCGGGCGGCCCTCGGTGTCGGCCACCGTGCGCGGGCAGACCCGCGGAGTTACAGCGCCGACTGCAGGACCAGGCGGGCCGCGGTGTGGGCCTTGAGGTGCCAGCGAGGCTCGTTGGCGAGCAGGACCGAGATCGCTACCTCGGGCTGATCCGCCGGCGCGAAGCCCACGAACCACGAGTAGCCCAGGTAGCTCGGCTCGGTGCGCGACAGCGAGCCGGTCTTGCCGGCTACGCGAACGTCGCGCAGGAACTTCACTCCGCGCGGGTCGCGAAACGCCTTGCGGGCGGTGCCGGTCTCGGTGGTTTCGACCATCATCTCCGCGACTCGACGGGCGGTTTTCTTCGACATGACCCGGGCGGGCTCGACCCCCACGACCGACCGCTCGACGCCCGCTTCATCGACCACCGCGGCGACGATGCGCGGCGTGACCCGCATACCGCCGCTGCCGATGGTGTTGGCCAAAAGGGCCCCCGACAGCGGCGAGATCTCGGTGTTCCAAAAGCCCGCCGCGGTGCGCGCGAAGGACAGGGGCTCGGCCGGGATGGTGACCTGCGGCGGCTCGGCCGGCACGGCAAAGTGGGGCGCCCCGTCGAAACCGAGGCGGTGGGCGAACTCGCGCAGGCGACGCGGCTTGAGATGGCGGTGGACCAGCTTGGCGATGATCGCGTTTTGCGAGCGCGCCACGCCGTACCCAAGGTCGGCGCACAGCGTGTCTCTGCGGGGGTCGTCCTTGAGGTTGCTGGGCTCGACGGATCGCACGCCGCCGTGCACGCAGACCTGTTTGTCGGGGGACACGCCCGCGTCCACGAGGGCGGCCGCGGTGACGACTTTGAAAATCGAGGCCGCCGGCGCCCAGACCTGGGCCGGGAGGTCGAAGTTCTTCTCGCGCCCGTCGGCGTTGCTGCGGCCGGCAAACGCCAGAATGCGCCCGTCGGTGGCGGTGACGACGATGGCGCCGTACGGGGCCTGGGCGCGTGCCAGGGTGGCTTCGGCGGCGGCTTGCACCTCCGGGTCCAGGGTGAGGACCGCCGTCTCGCCGGTATCGAGTTTCACGTAGTAGCGCTCGCCGACCAGGCGCGCGCGGCTGAGGTCGAGCTTGTCCTGCAGCGCCGCGTCGCCGATGAATCGATCGGCGTCGGCGAGGGGCGCTGGCTTGGCCGCCGCGCGCTTGGGCGCGGGCGCGGCCGTGGCGTCTTTGAGTCGCAACGCGGGCACGGCGTCGCTGACGCCGCCCGTGTGCCAGAAGGCGAGGGCCGCGGCAGTGCCGACGACCGAGACAACGACTTTGCGACCCAGCGGTGATTTGTCCGTCATTGGAAAGCAGCCCCTCGTGCTTCGGACCTACATTGTCTTACACGGCGGGCTCGGTGAGGCAAATTTCTGAGCGGTCGCCGCCTTGCCAAGCCTATCAAAGCCCTCTTAGCGTGCCCCCACCATGGCACACGTCAAGCTCGATCTGTCCGGTCTCACCTCCAGCGCCATTGGTGAGCACGGGGTTTCCACCGCCGCCCTCGATGCTCTGTCCGACCGAGCGCTCGCCGCTGTCGACCGCACCGTCGAGCTGCGCTCCGCCGGCACGGTCGGGTTTCTCGACGCCCCCGACGACAGCGCGGCGGTGCGGGGCGCCCTCGACTTCGCCGCGGGGTTGCCGGACGACGTCGATACCGTGGTGGTGCTTGGCATTGGCGGCTCGAGCCTGGGGCCGCACGCGGTCTACAAGGCTCTCGCCCGCCCCTACGACCAGGTGCGGGAGCGCGGCCCGGGAATGCCCCGGCGGGTGTTCTTCCCGGACAACCCGGATCCGCAGAGCTTTGCGGCGCTGCTCGAAACCATCGACCCCCGGCGCACGGTGTTCAACGTGGTCACCAAGTCGGGCGGCACCGCGGAGACCGCCGCCCAGCTGCTGGTCGTTCACGACTACCTGCGCAAGCACCTGGGAGACGACGCGGTCGCCAAACACCTGATCGCCACGACCGACCCGGAAAACGGCGCGCTGCGCCGCCTTGCCAACCAGCACGGCTTTCAGACCTTTCCGATTCCCGCCAACATCGGCGGGCGGTTCTCGGTGCTCACGTCCGTCGGGCTGGTGCCCGCCGCCGCCGCCGGCATCGACGTCGTCGGCCTCATGGACGGCGCCCGGAACATGCGCGATCGGGTGCTCGAGCGCGACCTCTACAAGAACCCGGCGCTGCTGCTCGCGTCACTTCTATATCTGCACCACACCGAGCTGGCGCGGCCGATTCACGTCATGATGCCGTACGTCGATGCCCTCTACGAGCTCGGACACTGGTTCCGCCAGCTGTGGGCCGAGAGTCTGGGCAAGCAGCACGACATCGACGGCAAAGAAATCTTCGTCGGCCCGACTCCGGTGGCGGCCCGCGGCGCGACCGATCAGCACTCGCAGCTGCAGCTCTACGCCGGCGGGCCTGCCGACAAGGTGTTTTTGTTTTTGACCGCGGACGAGCGCGGCCCCGAACTCACGATTCCCCCCGGCGCCCTGTCCGAGGCGCCGGAATACGGCTATCTCGCGGGCCGCGGCATGGGCGAACTGCTCGACGCCGAGCTCCGCGGAACGGTCGCGTCACTGCAGGGGCGCCAGCGTCCCACCGCGCTGGTTTCGTTCGAGCGCGTCGACGCGGCGGCCGTCGGTGAGTTCTTCATGCTGTTCGCGGCCGCGACGGCGTTCGCCGGGCCGCTGTACGGCGTCAATCCCTACGACCAGCCCGGCGTCGAGGAGGCCAAGCGCCTCGCGTACGCCGGACTCGGGCGCGAGGGGTACGATGAGGACGCCAAGATTCTGGCGGCGGCGCCCGCTTCTGATCCACGCTTCGTTCTGTGAGAACCCAGCGCGTCTTCGGCCTCGCCCTCGCGTTTACCCTGGGCGCCTGCGGCGGCGCCGGTCCCGCCCGCCGGGGGCCCGCCAAACCGACGGTCGCGACCGGGGCGGGTGTCGGGTCGTGTGCCGATCCCCGCGCGACCGGCGTGGTGTCCGACAGTCCGGAGTTCGTTCGGTACGATGCCGATCTCGACGGCGACGGCAAAGACGAGATCGTCATCGCGGATGAAAACGCCTGCACCCCCGAGGGCAACTGCCACTGGAACCTCTTCGTCGAAGACGGGGAGGGGGGCTGCACCCGCTACGTAGGCACCATCGGCGGCGAGGCAATGCAGCGCCTGGAGGCCCTGTCGAGCCGTTCCGGCGCCTTCTACGACGTGCGCGCGGCCTGGCGCCTGAGCGGGCAACGCCTGCTGTTGCAGACCTACCGGTTCCGCCACGGCGGGTATCGAGTAGTCGATGCACTTCTATGTCGTCGCGGTGACGATGATCGGCTCTTGTGCGCCGATGACGAGCTCGACGGCGAGCTATGACGAACTGCTTTCGAGTTCGCGGCGGCCGATAGCTTTACTGGGCCCCGAGGCTGGGTTACTTTTCGGATGGTTACCCGCCCGTGAGCGATAGCGCCCGCAACAAGACCGTCGTGACGGTCGTGAGCCGGATCTCCGAGCGACCGGTAGGCAAAGAAGCCTGCCTGGTCGTCATCTACGGCATGGATCTCGGCAAGAAGTACAACCTCGACCGACAGGCGATCATCATCGGGCGCTCGTCCAAGGCCGACATTCAGATCGACCAGGAGTCGGTGTCGCGCAATCACTGCAAGCTGATCAACACCGGCAAGACGATCATGCTTCGCGATCTGGGCTCGACCAACGGCACCTACGTCAACGACGAGCTCATCGACGAGTACGTCCTGCGCGACGGCGACCTCATCAAGATTGGCCGCAGCATCTTCAAGTTCCTGTCGGGCAACAACATCGAGAACGCGTACCACGAGGAGATCTACCGGCTCACCACGGTCGATGGCCTGACGCAGGTCTACAACAAACGGTACTTCCTCGAGACTCTCGAACGCGAGATTGGCCGGGCCCAGCGCTACCAGCGCGACCTGTCGCTCATCATGTTCGACATCGATCACTTCAAGAAGATCAACGACTCCTACGGCCACCTCGCCGGCGACCACGTGCTCAAGCACCTGGCCATGGTGATCAAGTCGCGCATTCGGCGCGAGGACATCCTGTCGCGCTACGGCGGAGAGGAGTTCTCGATCATCCTTCCCGAGATCGACCTGGAAAATGCCATCCAGTTCGCCGAGAAGATTCGCAAGCTGGTCGAAAAGGCCGTGTTCACGTTCGAAGACACGGAAATTCCCGTCACGATCTCGATCGGCGTGACCAACTACGACACGCAGCAGGCCGACGTGAGCGAGTTCATCAAGGTGGCGGACGAAAAGCTCTACGAGGCCAAGCAAGCGGGTCGCAACCGGGTCGTGGGCTGATGGGGGCCACCGTACTCGTCGTCGACGACGACAAGGGCGTCGTCAAGACCCTGCGAACGCTGCTTCAACAGACCGGATACGACGTCGTCGGGCTCACCGAGACCGAGGGCGTTATGGCGCAGATCGAACAGGTCGATCTCGCGGTGCTCGACATCAACATGCCGAACAAGACCGGCATCGAGCTCACGCGCGAGATCAAGGAGCGCTTCGGGCCCGACGAGTTTTTTCCGGTCGTCATCATTACGGGCAAAGACGACGAGGATTCGCGGCGCCAGGCCTTCGACGCCGGCTGCGACGACTTCCTCACCAAGCCCGTCAACGGTTTCGAGCTCGACATGCGAGTGCGCTCGCTGTTGGCGCGCCGGGCCCAGCACGTCGAGCTGCGCGAGGCGAATCGGCGGCTTCTCGAGGCCCAGCGCAAAAAGCAGGACCTCGCGGCGCTGGTCGTTCACGACCTTCGCAACCCGATTTCGGCGATTCGCGGCAACCTCGAACTGCTCATCGAGGAGCTACACGACAGCTCCGAGTTCGTTCGCGAGGCGCTCGGCGACTGCCACAAGCTCACCGGCCGGGCGCTGTTTCTGGTGGCCGGCCTGCTCGACGTCGAGGAGCTGTCGGAAGGGTTGCTCGTCGCCGACGTGCAGGAGGCGGACCTCGAGTCGGTTCTCCAGGCGGCCGAGCCCCACCACGAGGCGACCATTCGCATGCGCAACCTCACGCTCGACGTCGAGGTGCCGCGCGGCACAACGGTGCGGCTCGATGCCGACCTCACGTCGAGGCTGGTGGAAAACCTGCTCGACAACGCGGTGCGGTACGCGCCGCGCAACGGCCGGGTGGTGGTGCGGGCGAGGCTCGACGATCGCGACGGCGCGCTCCTCGTCGTGGTCGGCAACGACGGGCCCCCGGTGCCCGAGAGCGAGCGCTCGAAGATCTTCGGCCGCTACTACCGCCTCGAAGCGCGTCGCGCCGGCGCGCGGGCCAACCGCGGTTTGGGCCTGTACTTCTGCAAGCTCGCGGCCGAGGCCCACGGCGGCAGCATCGAGCTGGCCGAGACCGACGAGCTGCCCGCGGCGTTTCGCGTGCGCATTCCGCAATAGCGGACCAGGCCCGTTGCCAAAGGCAACGCCTGTGCGTTGTCGCCCGGTGGACGTCGCTGACGCACCCTGACGCGGCAGCAAAGGAACGTTCGTGACGCCGTTTGGTTGATGAACTTGCGTCGAGCGTGGCGCGTCCCGGGCGAGGGCGAGGGCAACTGGAACTGGTCGTGCACTACTGCGTGGTTCGGAGGGTTTGATGTTCCGATTGCGCGCCCGCGGTTCTTTGTTGTTCCCCTGGTTCCTTGCAGCTGTCGTCGCGGTGACGGCCGGGTGCTCGGGAGACGTGACCGGCGGTGCCGCGCCGACCGACGATACCGGCACAGGGGGCGACGGCGACACCTCAACCGGGGGCACCGGAGGATCCGACACCGACGGCGGTGGCACGGGCGGCGACCCCGGCGGCGACCCCGGCGGCGACCCCGGTGACGACCCGGGCGACGGCGACCCGCCCCCGCCGCCCCCGCCGCCGAGCTGGCCCGACCCCGACAATCAGCCGCCCTGGGACGAGCGGCACAGCGGCCGGCTGCTCGGCGCCACTCTGTACGGCCCGGACCAGGTCGAGTTTGCTCTGTTTGCGCCCGGAGCCGACAGCGTCGCCGCCGTCGGCGACTGGGGGGAAGTGGAGCTCGAGCGCGACGACACGGGCGTTTGGGCCGCGCTTACGACCCTTGCCGACCCGGTGGGCCAGCGGTACCGCTTTCGCGTGACCGACGGGGACGGCACGCGTTTGGTCGGCGACCCGTACGCAAAAGCCGCCCGGCAGCACCGCGGCGACAGCGTCATCATCGATCCTCGGTTCGCCTGGACCGACGCGGAGTTCGTGCGGCCGCCGCGCTCGGGGCTCGTCATCTACGAGATGCACATTTCGGATTTCACCTTCGACCCGTCGAGCGGTGTGGCCGCGCCCGACCGGGGGCGCTACCGCGGCGCCATCGAGCGGATCCCCTACCTGCAGCGCCTCGGCGTCAACGCAGTCGAGCTCATGCCCATCGCCGAGACCCAGTCCAACGAGTACACCTGGGGCTACAACCCGGCGTTTCTGTTCGCGCCCGAGTCGGGCTTTGCGTCGACCATCGACGGCGACGGGGTCCGCGAGCTCCAGGAGCTCATCGACGCCCTGCACGACGCCGGTATCGCCGTCATCATGGACGTCGTCTACAACCACGTGTCCGGTCGAAGCGTCGACAACCCCTTTTGGGACATCGACCCCGTCTACTACTTCGACTTCGACGAGGACGGCGATGTCTACGACGACACGACGCCCTGGGGTTTCAAGCTGGCGACCCAGCGGCCGATGGTCGAAAAGCTCGTCTACGACAACCTTCGCTACTGGATGGACCAGTACCACGTCGACGGCTTTCGCCTCGACTCGACCGAGAACATGGACTTCAGCACCATCGCCGACGTGACCCGGGCGCTGCGCGAAGACGGCTACGGCGACCGCTACTTCTTGCTCGAGGAGTTCTCGCAGGACCACAACGAACGCCTGCGCGACGTGAACGCGAGCCTGGGCGAGTCGCTGCTGTCGTCGTGGGGGACCGGCTACAAGTACGCGGTGTGGACCACCATCGACGACGGTCGCTGCGATTGCGAAAGCCTCGGAGTCACGACCTTCTACTCGCGCGAACTCGGCTGGAACGCGGCCGATGAAGTGGTCAATTACCACTCATCCCACGATGAAGGGACCCTCTCGGCTCGGTTCGGCGCCGACAAGGCGGACGTGCGCACGGCGATTGCGCATCTGCTCACGGCGCTGGGCGTGCCCATGCTGTGGCAGGGCGAGGAGTTCATGCGGCCCCACTACGGCAACCACCACCCCGACGGCGGCAGCACCGGGCTTTCGCGAGCGGCCAATCGGGTCGACTGGGGACTGGTCGACGAGCACGCCGACCTGGTCGACTACGTGTCGGCGCTGGTTCGCCTGCGCGTCGCCCACCCCGCGTTTCACGGCCGCACCGGGGCAACCCTTTCGTGGCACACCGCGGACTGGCGGGGCGCCATTGGCTACCGCTACGCGGGAACGCCCGGCGACCACGACTTTCTCGTGCTCATCAACTACAGCGACGAGGCGCGCCAGTTCCCAATTGGCAACGTCCCGGGGCCGAGCACCTGGTTCGTCATGAGCGACGGGGTGCGGGCGACCGCCGAGGCGCCCGGACTCGACTCGGTGGTTCTCGGCGACGGGACGCAGACCATCGAAGTGGCCGGGCGGCGTGCGCTCGTCCTCATGAGCGAGCGCAAAAACCCCTGAGCTGCCCGCGCGTGCATCGATCACAGCGGCGCAGCCGGTGGCCGAATCGAGGTTCTCTCGCGGGGCCAGGTGAGGCCGGTGGTATAGAAGCTCGTGGCCGAGCAGGATACAGAGTTGCCTCTCGGGGTCGACGCCTTCGGCGGCGATCTGTGCGCGGCCCTGGGCGGCCCGGTGCGAGTGGGGCGCTGGCTGCAGGCCGCGGCGGCCGAGGCGCGGCGGCGTTGGCCGCAGGTGCGCGTCGCGCCCGACGCGTTCGCCCGCCACGTCGCGGCGGTGACCGGTGCGGCGGGCTCGCCGGCCGCACTTCCAGGCCATGGCCCCGACCTGTATCTGGCGCTCGCCTGCTGCTCGGGTGACGGCGTCGCGCTGGAGCACTTCGAAGTCGAGATTCTCACGAAGGCGCTGCCCGTGCTCCGCCGGCTGCGTCTGGACGCCCCCGACATCGACGACGTCATCCAGCGCGTCCGCACGCGGCTCCTCGTCGCCGACGGCGCGCCACCCCGCCTGGCCAGCTATCGCGGAGCGGGGCCCCTGGTGCAGTGGGTGCGCGCGGTCGCGGGCCGCGAAGGGCTGGCGCTGTTGCGGCGCAGCCGTGTCGAGGTGCCGTTCGAAGACCTGCTGGTCGAGGTCTGTTACGACCCGAGCCTCGACGCGCTCAAGCAGCAGTATCGGACTGAGTTCAAACGCGCCGTGGCGGAAGCGGTCGGCGGGCTCGGCGCTCGCGAACGGACGATTCTTCGCGCCATCGTCGTCGACCGCGCCACCGCCGCGCAAATCGGCGCTGTGTTCGGCGCCCACCGGGTCACCGTGCAGCGCTGGCTCCGGTCGATTCGCTCCCAGCTGCTGGCGGCCACCCGGGCCAACATGGCCGAGCGACTCGCGCTGTCGCGCACCGAACTCGACAGTGCCCTGGACCTCATCGAGAGCCGCATGACGGCTAGCCTGACGAGTTTGCTGGCGGGCGAGCCGGCCCTGTCGGCGGCGCTCTAAAAAAAACGCCGCCGGGACGCTACACCTCGCGTCCCCGCCCATCTCTCCAGGTGAGTGCTCGACGCACTCGCTTTTGCAAGGAGAGAACCATGTTGAGACTAGCGACAGTTGTGAGCGTGGCCCTGCTTTTGGGCGCCTGCTCGACGTACAAGATTGGCTACCGAGATGCGACCGCGGGTTCCGGCGGAAGCGCCCATGAGGTCAAGCAGAACTTCTTTCTGTGGGGGCTCGCCGGCGGACAAGAGGTCGAGCTCGACCGGCTTTGCGGCGGCGGCGTGGCCAGCATCGAAAGCCAGCGCTCGGTCGTCGACGGCGTCCTCACGGTGCTCACGGGCGGCCTCTACACGCCGATGACCGTGCAGGTTCGATGCGCCGACGGCTCGAGCTTTCGCCTCGAGCAGCGCACCGATGGTGACACCGCGGCAGTGAGGGCGAGCCGATGAGAATCGCGAGCTTGCTCCTTCTGGCTTTCCTCGTTGCGGCCTCCGGGTGCGGTGACGACGATGGCGGCACGACCGGCGGTTCCGGCACCGGCTCCGGTACGACGGGCACCGGGGACACCACCGGCGACGACGACCCCATCGGCGATTCGACCCTGGTCATCGCCAACGAATCGTCGTTCTTCATCATCGAGATCAACGTCAGCCCGGTGAGTGAGACCACGTTCGGGCCCGATCTCCTCGGCGATGACGTACTCGAACCCGGCGAAGCCCTCGAAGTTACGCTCGAATGCGACGACTACGATATCCGGGTGGTCGACGAAGACGAGGTCGAGTGCATCCTGTTCGAGATCGACCTATGTTTCGAGGATGCGGTTTGGGAGATCACGGACGACGTCCTCCTTAGCTGCGCGTTCGAATAGGCCGCCGGAAACCGTGTTCGTGCCCTCTGCCGCGCGACTCACGTGGTGGAGGGCATTGTCTTCGGCCTCGGAATAGAGCGTGTCCGTGCGAGCGTGTCCTGACGAGAACCTGCTGGCCCAGTTCGTCGACGGTGCACTCACCGGTGACGAGGCGGACAGCATCGTCGACCACCTCGACGGTTGTTCCAGCTGCCGCAGCCTGCTGCTAGCACTCGCCGGCACGGAGGACAGCCACGGGTCGCGCGCCGGAGCCGGTACCGAGCTGTGCGAGGGCGACGCGGTGGGGCGCTTCATCGTCGGCAAGCCGTTTGCCCGCGGCGGCAGCGGCATCGTGTACCACGCCCGGGACCCCGTCCTCGAGCGCCCGGTGGCCCTCAAGATCGTTCGACCGTTCGCGTCCATGCTGCACCCCGAGGTGCCCCGACGCATGATCCGCGAAGCTCGCGCGCTCGCTCGGGTCGACCACCCCAACGTCGTCCGGGTCTACGAGGCCGGCCTGCACGAGGGCGCCGTCTACATCGCGATGGAGCTCGTCGAGGGAGCGCCGCTGCACGAGTGGATCGACCAGGCGCCGCGCTCGCGGTCGGCGGTTCTCGCGGCCTTCCGTGGAGCGGCCCGCGGTCTTGCGGCGGTGCACGAGCTCGGGTTGGTGCACCGCGACGTCAAACCGAGCAACCTGGTGGTCGGGCGCGACGGGGGCGTCAAGCTGATCGACTTTGGCCTCGCCAGGGGCGACCGGGAGGACCGCGACCCTGCCGGGACGGCCGACGTGCCCGCCGCCCGGCTAGCGGCGGACACCGCGACGATCACGGAGACCGGCGCCTTCGTTGGCACGCCAGCGTACGCGGCGCCCGAGCAGCTTCGCGGCGCGCCAGCCGATCCACTCTCCGACGTCTTCAGCTTCTGCGCGACGCTATTCGAGTCGCTGTACGGCCGTCGGCCCTTCGCCGCCGCCGACCGCGCGAGCCTTCTGCGGGTCATCGAGGACCAGCAGCCGGTCTCGTGTGCCCCGGGACCGTCGCGGCGGGTCCGCCGACTCCTGCAAGACGGACTGAAGGCGCTACCGCGGCAGCGGCCGGCATCGATGGCCGTCGTGGCCCAGACGCTCGATCGCGAGCTCGGCGGCGGCGCGACCCGACGGGTGGTCGGCGGGGCGGTCGCGGCGGCAGTTGTGGCGGCTGGGGCGGTCGCGCTCGGCGTCGCGCAGCGGTCGCCGCCGCAGCCCTGCGACACGGTCGGCGACGAGGTCGAACAGGTCTGGCCCGGGCTCAAAGAGCGGCTGTTCGGCGCGCCGGGCAGCGCTGCGCGCGAGACCATCCCGGCGGCCGCCGCCGACTACGCAAACCGTTGGCGGGCAACCCGCATCGACGTGTGCCGCGCCGCGGCGCGGTCCGAGCAAAGCGTTGCCCAAACCGAGCAGCAGCTCCGCTGCCTCGCGCGGCGCATGCGGCGGTTCGACCACGTCCTCGGGTTGCTGGGAGACGAGGCAGCGCTGGCGTTGCGCGGCATCGACGTTTTGGCCGCGCTGCCGACGCCGCAAAGCTGCCGTCGCGCCGCCGGGGCCGCCAACGAAATCGAGGACACCGAGGCGGGAAGGGCGCTCGAAGACGCCGCGCTGTTTCTCGCGGCCGGCCGTCCCGACCGCGGCAAGCAGGTCGTCGACGAGACGGTGGCCAGTCTGGAAGAACCGGTCGTTCCCGAGTTGCTCGCGAGGGCGCGCCAGCTGTCGGGCGACGCCGACCTGGCGCTCGGCGAGTTCGACGCTGCCGTGGGCGCCTACCAGCAGGCCTTGCTGGCGGCGGCCGCCGCCGACGACTCGCTGTCCCAGGCGGTCTTGCTCGCCGAGCTCGCCGTGGCCGAGGGCCTGGCTCGCCACGACGCCGGGCGGTCCGATGGGCACGCGTCACACGCCCTGGCCCTGGTGCAAAGCGGCAGCTTTGCGCGCAACGACGCGATACGAATTCAGGTGCGCGTGGCTACGTACTACGACGTGCGCGGCGACGGCGCGCGGGCGCTGGAGCTTATCGAGGGAGCCTTGCGCTTGCTGGGGGACGGCGCCGACGAAGCGCCCTACGATCGAGTGGTACGCGCCGGCGTATTGGTGGACTACGCGATGCTGCTCCAGAACGAGCGCGGTGACTGGCAGAGTTCTCTTCGGGCCGCGCGCGAATCCGTTCGGCTGCGCGAAGAGCTCTACGGAAAGGAGCACCCGACCGTGGCCGACGCCCTCGGCGTCATGGCGGTGAGCCTCGAGGCCATCGACGAACAACAAGCCCGCAAGACGTGGGAGCGCATCAGCCAGATCCGCAGCAAGCTGGCAGGCGACGTCAACGCCGCCTACCTGGAAGTCGCGCGCGCCAACGCGACCAAGAATCCGATGGCTCGGCTCGAGCGACTCACGGCCTCGCTCGACCGGATGCGCGAGCTCTACGGCTCCGGCAGCTACAACGCCGCCATTCTGCTCCAGGAAGTCGGCGCTGCGCAGCTGGCGCTCGGAAACCTCGAGGACGCGGTCGCCAGCTACCGGGAGGGCACCGAAGCGCTCGCCCTGGCGGTCGGCGAGTCGCCGCAGCTCCTGACCTCGCTGGCCGGCTTGACCGAAGCCCTGAGCCAGGCCGGGCGGTGGGACGAAGCCCGCACCAGCGCGGAGCGAGCCCGCGCCATCGCGCGCGAGCTGCCCGACGACCATTTTCACGCGATCGCCACCGACGTCATGCTGCTGTCGGTGCTGGTCGAGCAGGAGGACTGGGCTCGAGCCGAGGGCGTGCTCGCGCGCCTGGCCAGGACGCTCGGCGCGGTGCCGGGCGCGGACGAAGGCGACCTGGCCATCGTCCACCTGTTTCAAGCCATCTGTGACTACGAGCTCGGCAAGGACCGGCCCGGGGCGCTCCGTCGAGCGCGGGCGGCGTTCACGATCATGCTCGATGACCCGGATCAGGACGAGGACGACATCGAACAGGCCCGCGAGTGGCTGCGCGGCAAGTGACGGCCTCGTTCTGGGCCGCTAGCGGCGGCCGCCCTGGATGACCGTGAACCGGGCGCGGGCTTTTTGCTGCCGAATGGGCTCGAGGCCGGCGCGGAGAATCAGGCTGTCGGGGCAGCGGGCCAGGCCGGCTTCGTAGGTCGCGTGGGCTTCGTCGGCCCGGCCGATGGCGTCGAGGATGCTGGCCTTTTCGAAGTACAGGTCTTCGAGCAGGGCATCGTCGAGGCCGGTGTCGTCGCCGTCGAGGTTAACGCACCGAAACGCCCGCTCCAGGCTGCGCAGGGCTTCTTTGTAGCGCTCCAGGTCGGCGAGAATCGCGGCCCGCCAGTACAGCGCCTCGGCGCTGCGGGGGGCGCGACGCACGGCCATTTCGATGGCCGCGAGGGCCGCGGTGTCGTCGTCGAGCGCCGAGAGAATCTGACACTTCAAGACCCAGGCGTCGGCGTTGGCCGGCCGCATGGAAAGCGCGTGGTTGACCACGTCGTTGGCTTCCCACAGATCCGCGCTGTCCTCGGTGCTGCTGAGCAGGGCCCGCGCGGTCTCGATCGCGTCTTCGAACTCGCTTTCGAAGTCGTTCATGGTCCGGCCTCAGCCCGAGCCTAGCACGCGCTCGCGGCGCGTTGCCGCGGCCGGGCTAGCCGAAAATCACGGATTCGCGCTGGGCCAGTGTGTCGTCGATCATGCTCTGGAGCTGGGACCGAACGCCCTCCGAGAGCTGATTGACGAGGATGCGGTCTTCGGCGTCGCTCGGGCCGTAGTCGTCGAGGAACATTGGTTGCCCGAAGCGAATGAACCACTTGCTCGGCAACGGAATCGCGCCGAGGGGCCCGAGCAGCGGAAACGTCGGAGTTATCGGGATATACGGCAGTTTGAGGCTGCGCGAAAACCACGTGACCTTGCCGAGCATGGGGTGAATCTCTTCGGCGCCGACAATGGAGACCGGCACGACGGTTGCTCCCGTGCGCAGGGCGAGCTTGATGAAGCCGCCTCGGCCAAACCGCTGCAGCTTGTACCGGTCGCGGTAGGTCTTGCCGATGCCCTTGATGCCCTCGGGAAATACGGCCACTACCTGGTCGTCGTCGAGCAGGCGCCGGGCGTTTTCCTGGCAGGCCCGCACCCCTCCGATTCGGTTGATGAAGGTGCCCAGGTAGGGGAAGTGAAAAACGAAATCCTCGACCAGGGGGCGCACGTCGCGACCGATCTCTCGGCGGACCGCGTGCATCAGAATGGCGCCGTCGTAGGGCAGGGTGCCCGAGTGGTTGGCGACCAGAATCACGGGGCCGCCGGGCGGCACGCGGCCGGCGCCCTGGCAATCGACGCGAAAGTAGCGCCGGTAGAGAAAGTCGATCAAAGGCTCGATGCGATCGGCGGCGACCGGGTCTCGGCCGAACTCGTCGACCACGTCCGAGCGGTCGCGCATGGCGAACGAGCGGTAGCGCTTCCAAAGCCACGCGAGGGGCAACAGGCGCCGGTTTTCGATGGGAAACGCGGGGGTGAGGCGGGCGCGAACCCGGCGCTCGAGCTCGCGCACTTCGTTGGCCACCGACCGCGCGTTGGGCAGCACGCTCGGAATGGGCGGCCCGTAGTCACCCGGCGGCACCGCGGCTTCGCCGCCCCAGTATTCCTCTTCGTCGGCAAAGACGTTGTCGTCGCCGTCGTCGAAGGACGCCGCGTCGGGCACGGTCTGCGCGCGTCGGCCCCGAGCGCCCGCCGGCGCGTCGGCGCCGTGCTCGCCAGCGCCATGCTCGCCGGCGCCTTGCTCGCCGGGGTCGGGGCTCGCCGTCGGCGAGGCGCTCGCATCGGTTGCCGGCGCTTGCTCGTCGCGCGGTGGCTCGCTCGCTTCGCCCTTGGGAGCGAAGGGGTTGTCTCCGAGAATCTGCTTGGACGACATAAGGCTAGCCTTGCGCTCGGGTGATGTCGGGCAAGCCCGTGTCCATGGGGCCCACGCCCAAAAAGTCGTTGACGGTGCGCTTGATGCCGTTTTGCGGCGTAAAGCCCATCACGGCGCGCGCCTTTTTGCCGTCGGCGACGCACAGGTACCGCAGGTAGTTGAGAAAGTGCGGCGGCGAGTCGAGAACCTGGGTGGCCCACAGGGCGCGGGATAAGCCGCGCGCCAGGGAGTGAGGCATGGGCAGCGGCACCTTGCCCATCAGCGCCAGGATGGTGGTGTACGGCAGGACGCCCTTGCCGACGATGTTGAAGGCGCCCGGGTAGTCGCCGTCCACGGCGAGCTGCAGGGCGTCCACCGCGTCGCTTTCGTGCAGAAACTGCAGAAGCGGGTCGTATCCCATCATGACCGGGGCCACCGGGCGGGAAAAGAAGCGCGTAAACAGGTTGGCGACCGTCGGGCCGAGCATCGGCGCGAACCGAAGGCGCGACACGACCGTGTCCCGGTGCTCGTCGGCGAACGCCATGGTTTGCAGTTCGGCGTTGATTTTGTCGCGAACGAACCGAACCCGCGACCAGGTGGCCATGGGGTGTTCCTCGCCGAGGAAGTTCGGATTGGCCGGGCTGGCCCCGTAGACCATGGTGTTCGAGCACAGCACGAAGCGCCCGGGCCGGGCGCGGCGGCAGGCGTTGAGCAAATGCATGGTGCCGACGTCCTCGAGCTCGTGGGCCCAGGAGGTCGCGTGGGTCGGGTACGACAGGAACGCCGCGTGCACCACCGTGTCGATTTGCTCCTCCTCGAGGAGCTGGGCGAGCAGGGCGTCGACCGCCGGCACCGTGAGGTCGATGCGGTGAAAGCGCGTCTTGTCCAGGGCCACGTCGGGCTGGCGAATGTCGAGGGCGAGGATCGTCTCGTAGCGCCGGTCCTCCTCGAGGCGTTCCAGCAGTCGGCGACCGAGAAAGCTACACGCGCCGGTGACGGCGATGCGTCGGGCCTCCGGGTTGGGTCGGCGGGGCCCGCTTGGAATTAGTTCCTCACCCATAAGGCGCTAAGAATCTAGTGTGTGCCGAAAGCGCGCGCAAGGCCGGGCGCGCCCGGGCCGACGTCAGAGCGGGGTGTTAATCGGTAGGGATGAGGCAGGCCCCCAATCGGCCCGAAACGCGCGAGGACGGTGACCCGCGCGGCCAGCCCGACCCGCACGCCGAGCTGGACCAGGGCGAGGCGGGCGCCGACACCGGCGACGACGCGGGCGGCAGCGCCGACGAGCTGCGGCCCATACGCGTCCTCGACGAGACCGTCGTGGACCAGATCGCCGCCGGCGAGGTCGTTGAGAGGCCCGCATCGGTCGTCAAGGAGCTGGTCGAAAACTCCCTCGACGCCGGCGCCGGGCACATCGCCGTCGAGGTAGAGCAGGGCGGCAAACGTTTGATTCGCATCATCGACGACGGGATCGGCATGACCCCCGACTCGGTGAAGCTGGCTCTGCGCCGCCACGCCACCTCGAAGCTGCGCGGAATCGACGACCTCTTCGACCTGGTGACCATGGGGTTTCGCGGCGAGGCGCTGCCGTCCATCGCGTCGGTTTCGCGCCTGACGGTGACCACGCGAACGCGCCAGGCGGTGGCTGCCGCCCGGGTCGTGGTCGAGGCCGGCAAGGTGGTCGACGAGCAGCTTGTGGGGGCCCCGGTGGGCACGACCATCGAGGTTCGCGACCTTCTTTACTGCGTGCCGGCTCGGCTCAAGTTCCTCAAGGGCGACGCCACCGAGGCGTCGCATATCACCGACGCGGTCTCGCGGCTGGCGATGGCCAACCCCGGCATCCACATGCGCCTCAAGCACGGCGCTCGCAACACCATCAACGTGCCGCCGCACCGAGACTATTTCGAGCGCGCCCGGGCGCTCATGGGCTCGCGCTTCGGCAACCGCATTCACCGAGCCTCCGGCCAGGAGGGGGGCGTGACGGTCGAGGCCTTTTTGGCCGCGCCCGAACTGGCCCAGAGCACGTCGCGCGGGGTGCAGCTGTACGTCGGCCGGCGTCCCGTGCGCGATCGGGGGCTCTTGCACGCGGTCAATATGGGCTACGGCGAGCTGGTGCCCAAGGGCCGCTACCCGGTGGCCGTGGTGTTCGTCGAGGTCGCAAACGGCGCCGTGGACGTCAACGTGCACCCGCAGAAGGCGGAGGTGCGATTTGCCGACGCCCAGGCGGTCTACGCGGCGGTCCGCCACACGCTGGCTCGGGCGATCAGCTCGGCGCCGTGGCTTTCCGAAGCTCCAGGGACCGGAGCCACCCCGGTGCGCATGCGTTCGATCGCACCCACGCAAACGTCGTGGAGCGGTCGGGGCGGGGCGTCGGATCTGGCCGGTCGCTACGCCAAGCAGCAGGAGCGCTCGCTGTTTTCGCTGGGCGGCGCTCGCGGGCGAGGGGCCGGCGGCTGGCGCATGCCCCCCGACGTGGCCCACGCTCCCGTCGAGCTCAAAGGCGAAACCGGCGGGGCTCGGTCCCCAGAGCCGCGACCCGCGGCCCCGGGCGCAGCCCAGGGGAGCGACACCCATCGGGCCGTGGTGCCGCCGGGCTCGCCGGCCGTTGCCGGCGGCGGCGAGGCCCCAGGTCCCAGCGGGGCCGCGGCCGCCGAATCGGGCCCGCGCGTTCCGTACGTCGACGCCGACGCGGCCGGGGAGGGCCCCGGGCACGGCGCCGTCGCGTCGGTCCCCGCGCCCCCATCGAGCACCGATGCCGGCGAGCTCGACGCATCCACCTTCTTTTCGTCGCTGGAATACCTCGGCCAGCTCGACCGGACCTATCTGCTGTGCCAGGGGCCCGGCGACCTGATTCTCATCGACCAGCACGCGGCCCACGAGCGAGTGGCGTTCCAGCGGCTTCGCGAGCGCTATGCAGAAAAAGCAATGCCGGTGCAAACGTTGCTGTTTCCGGTGCGGGTCGAGCTTTCCGAGGCCGAGGCCGCGGTGGTCACCGAGTGCGCCGAAGAACTCGCATCGGTTGGCTTCGCGGTCGAACCGTTCGGCGGTACCACCTTCGCCTTGAAGTCGGTGCCCGCCGGCCTCCAGGGCGAGCAGCCCGAGCGGGTGCTGCGCGACCTGCTGGCCGACCTGGCCGAGCTCGGCGGCTCGCGCGCCGTCGAGGAGCGCATCGATCACGTGTTCGCGACCATCGCCTGCCACTCGGTGGTGCGAGCGGGCGACGCCCTGTCACCGGCCGAGGTCCGGGCGCTTCTCGAGTCGATGGACGGAGTCGACTTCAAAGCGCACTGTCCCCATGGTAGGCCCGTACTATTGCGGATCAGCGTCAACGAGATCGCGCGGCGGTTCGGCCGCACGTAGCCAACGTCACGGACGAGGCGCGGGCGCGGCCGCCCCTGGTCGTAGTAGTCGGGCCCACCGGTGCCGGCAAGTCGTCCCTCGCCATGGACATTGCCCAACGAGCCGGGGGCGAGGTCGTGTCGGCCGACAGCCAGCAGGTGTACCGCGGCATGGACATCGGCACGGGCAAGGTCGGTCCGGCCGAGCGCGCTCGGGTGCCCCACCACCTGCTCGACGTGGTCGACCCGGACGAGGAGATGACGGCGGCCCGATTCGTCGAGCTTGCTGACGCCGCCATCGAGGACGCGTCGACCCGTGGGCGGCCCGTCATCGTCGCCGGGGGCACCGGACTGTACGTGCGCGCGCTGCTGTTGGGCCTGTTTCCTGGCCCGCCCGCCGACGCGGAGCTGCGCCGGCGCCTCGAGGACGAGGCCCAGCGCCGCGGGACCGAAGCCCTGTGGAACCGGCTCGCCGAGGTCGATTCGGCGCTGTCCGAGCGCGTCGACAGAAACGACCGCAAGCGCATCATTCGCGCGCTCGAGGTGTACGAGCTCACCGGCGAGCCCATGAGCGTCCACCAGGCGCGCCACGACTTTCGCACGCTGCCCCGCCGCTATCGGGCTCGACTGATCGGGCTGGAGCCCGAGCGCGAGCAGCTGTACCGGGCCATCGATGCGCGGGTAGAAGGGATGGTCGAGGCCGGGCTCGTGGGCGAAGTCGAGGCCCTGCGCGCGGCCGGCTACGGTCCGACCTTTCGCTCGCAGCAGGCCATCGGCTACGCCGAGATCCACCAGTATCTCGAGGGGGCCATCGATCTCCCTCGCGCGGTCGAGTTGATACAAAGAAATTCACGTCGTTACGCACGGCGTCAGGCCACCTGGTACCGACCGGACCCGACGGTGTCGTGGTACGTTGCGCCGCCCGCCGTGCCGGTGGACGAGCTGGTGCGTTTCTTAGTAGAAGACGGGTCCCTCGATGGCTAGCGAGCAAATCCAGGATAGAGCGGTGCTCGAGTTCGAGCGCCCCATCGTCGATCTCCAGCGCAAGATTGAGGAGCTGCGCGGGCTCTCGTCGGAGGCGGTCGACTTCACGTCGGAGATTCGCAAGCTCGAGCAAAAAGCTCGCAAGCTGCAAAAAGAGGTTTTCTCCGACCTCACGCCGATTCAGAAGGTCCAGCTGTCCCGTCACCCGGCGCGGCCGTACTTTCTCGACTACGTGAACCTGCTGTTCGACGAGTTCGTCGAGCTGCACGGCGACCGATCGTTTCGCGACGACCCGGCCATCGTCGGCGGCATGGCGCGGTTCGACAAGTACGAGGTGCTGGTGCTCGGCCACCAAAAGGGTCGCAACACCAAAGAAAACCTGACCCGCAACTTCGGCATGCCGCGGCCCGAGGGCTATCGCAAAGCCACCCGCCTGATGCGCATGGCGGCACGCTTTGGCCGGCCCATCCTGAACTTCATCGACACGCCGGGGGCGTACCCCGGGATCGGCGCCGAGGAGCGCGGGCAGTCCGAGGCCATCGCCAAGGCGCTGCAGGTCATGGCCAGTCTCAGGACCCCGATGATTTCGACCGTCATCGGCGAGGGCGGCTCCGGCGGGGCGCTTGCCGTCGGCGTCACGGATCGCATCCTGATGCTCGAGTACTCGGTCTACTCGGTCATCTCGCCGGAGGGCTGCGCATCGATCTTGTGGCGCGACCAGGCCAAGGTGGCTGACGCAGCCGCACAGCTTTCGCTTACCGCCGACAAGCTGGTGGACCTGGGCGTCTGCGATGAAATCATCGAGGAAGCTCCGGGCGGCGCCCACCGAGATTGGGCTCTCACGGCGTCAAATCTGCGAACGGCCCTCAAGCGGCAGCTCGCCGAGCTGAGCAAGCTCGCTCCCGACGAGCTTGTCGATGCCCGCTACGAGAAATTTCGGGCCATTGGTCGCCTCACCGAGGCGAAGTCGACGGCGTACCCGTCGTCTTTGCGCTAGGTAGAGAGGCAGCAGCATGCTGTCCGAAATTCTACTGCTGTCGGTCATTGTCGTGACCGCCTACTGGGGCCCCATGGTCTTGCGCCGTGGCGGCCCGGAGCAGCGCTTGTACGGGTGGATGCTGGTCGGCAACCTCGTCGCGGCGCTGCTCGCGCTGCTATCGAGCGATCCGGATCGCTACGACCCGGTGTCGGAGCTGCTCGGCGCCGTTGCCATCGGCGCCTGCGTCTTCCTGGTGATGATTCCGCCGGTGCTGCGCAGCCTGGCCGGGCGCCTGTATCGGAGCAATCGCCTGGGCCTGGCCAAGCGGGTGGTCGACCTGCGCGAGCTACTTCAGCCGGGCATGGGCGCGCGCCAGGAGGCCGAGGTGATCGAGTCGGTCATCGCGGTGCGCGACGGGCGCCTGGACGAAGCCATCGACAGCTTGCGGGCGCAGCGTGCCGCCATCGAGGAGCCCCTCGACCGGCGCCGCATCGACGAGCGCATCGTCATGACGTACCTGTACGCCGCGGAGTGGGGCCGGGCCATCGAGCACTTCGAGTCGTTTCACCGGGTGCGCGGCCCGGTCTCGCCGCAGACACTGACGGAGATGGTGCGCGCCTACTGCGAAGCCGGCGAGATGGAAAAGGCCGCCGAGCTGCTCGAGCGCCTCGAGGCGTCGCCGCTGGCGGCGGAGCCGCTGTTCTTCGTCATGCTCAATCGGGCGCGCCTGGCGTTCTTGGCGTTCGCCGGGCGCACCAGCGCCGTGGAGCTGCTCGTGGCGCCGCGCTCGGCCCTGGGCAGCGTGCTGCCCGCGGCTGCCCGGTCGTTTTGGTCCGGAGTCGCGCGGCTCAACGCCGGAGACCGGCAGTCGGCTCGCGAGCTACTCGGCCGGGCGGCAAAGGAAGCAAAGACGGACCTGCGGGCGCGCGACCTGGCCCGCGGCCGGCTCGAGGCGATCGACGTGCCCGGTGTGGCCGGGCCCCACGCGTTCGCACCGCCGGTCGCCGAACTCGCGGATCGGCTGGTGGAAGCGGTCAAAGACACGCCGGAAGCCAAAGATGTCGACCGGCCGCCGCGCCTCGTCGGTGTCGGCCTGCGCGACGTGCCCGTGACCACCGGGCTCATTGCCGTCAATCTGGTGGTTTCGGCGGTGGTTGCGTATCTGTTCGGCTCCACCGCGAGCGAGGCCGGGCTGGCGCGGGCGGCCAACCTGGGCGCCGGAGTGACCGCCGGCGAGTGGTGGCGCCTGGTGTCGGGCATGTTCATGCACATCGGCATCGCCCACCTGCTCCTCAACATGTACGGGCTGTGGGTGCTGGGCAAGCTGATGGAGCAGCAGCTCGGCGCGGTGCGATTCTTTGCGGTCTACATGATCGCGGGCGTGGCGGGCTCCGTGGCCAGCGTTTGGTTTTCGCCGTTCGGAATCTCGGCCGGGGCATCCGGGGCCGTGCTCGGGCTCGCCGGGGCGGCACTGGTTGAACTGGGGGGCAAGCGAGCCGAGCGCAACGGTCGCTGGGGGCGCGGGCTTTTCGGTCTGCTTCTGTTTCTGGTCATCGCCAACGTCGCCATTGGCTTTCGCTACGCGGGTTTCATCGACCAGGCGGCGCACCTCGGCGGTCTGGTGTCGGGGGCCCTGGCGAGCGGGCTTCTGTCTCCACACTGGCGCTTTGGCAAGACGGCGGCGATTCGCGGGTTCGCCGGCTTGATCGCCGCCGCCGGCGTCGCCTCGGTCTTGTACGCCGGCGTTGCTGCCGTCACGCAACCCAGCTATGGCCGGCTGCTCGCCGAGGCGCCCGTGGTTGAGCTCGATGCCAACGACCTGCGCTTCGACGTTCCCGAGCAGTGGCGCCTGGTGGAGTACGAGGGCGAGCCGGTCGCGATTTTCGACTCGGCGTTGCCCATCGGCATGCAGGTGCTGCGCACGGCCGAGGCCGACCTGGCCGAGGTGCTCGACGCTCGCCTGGAGATGGAGGTGCGGTCGGCGCAAAAGGAGCTGGACGCGGCCGCGAAACCGGTGGACGCACAGGCCGCCATCGCGCTCGGCGGCGGCTGGCGTTCGCGCGACGTGCTGTTCGAGCCGGCCCCGGGACGTGGCCTTTCGGACCGCCGAATCCTCGCCTTTGGCAAACGCCACGAGACGGCGGCCGGCAGTGAGCTTTGGGTCGGCGTCGCGTGGATGCCGGAGTCCGTGGTCGAGGACGTGGCCCCGATCCTCGGCCGCGTCCTGGCCACGGCACGCCTGGTTCCCAACGCCGGCCCCCCGGAATCCGACACCGAGCCCAGTCCCGCCGCCGACAGCCCGCCAGCCGCCGCCGAAACCGCGGCGCCCCCGAACCCGGCCCCGACCCAGTAGAAACCGCGCGGCCCCCTCAGCGGCCCGCGCCGGACCTTTCGCACCGCCGGATCATTCGTATCGCCGGACCATTCGCACCGCCGGACCATTCGAAATCGTCTGCTCTCGGCCGCGGGCTACACGCCGACCTACAGGTTGCTAGACGCCGGTCGCAGCCGCGACCACGAACAACAATCTGCCGGCCCACGGGCCGGCACCGACAGAAACCCATTCCCACCCCCATCGCGTAGCCCCGGTCAGCTCAACGAGTCTTTCGCCGCTCGGACATTCGCGCTTAGATAATGCGCGAGTACTGATCCAGCGAGACTTTCCACACCGGCACGCCGCAGTACCGGTCGCCCTCAGGGCAAACGGGCCGCGTCTTCGCCAGCTTGCGCAGCCCGCAAGGCGGCAGCAGGTACCGGCCGATGATCGGCTCCACGTCGGCGATCTGCCGCGCTTCGTCCACTGACGCCTTCCAGATCTCCTCCTGGGCGTTGTAGCAGAGCCGCATCTTGTGCTTGTGGTGCAGGTGGAGGAGGTCGGCGCTCTCGGTGAACCTGACCGCGACTGCGTTGGGCAGCAGGTAGGCACAGGTCTCGTCGGGGACGCCGAGACGGCGAAGCTTGCCGATGGCGGTCCACGTGCGCTCCATGGTGTCCCGGTACAGAGACCGCGCCGGCGCCGAATGATCGAGCAGCGTGGGGGACAGATAGTCGGGCTCGCCGATGAGATGGGCCGTCAGGATCGGCCGGGATGCCGGCGTCATGCGGTGCCGCTGATCCTGGGAGTCGGCGGTGTGCGAGAGCTTGCGCTTGAACGTGTAGCTGGCGTGCACGAGGGCGCGTGACAGCTTCGACAGGGTCGTGAGCGTCATGGCCTCGCCGTGCAGGGCGTTTCGGCTCGGGTCGAGCGCCGCGCGAATTGCGTCTTCGTCGCTCATGTGGGCCCGCGGCACGCCGAGGACTTCGCGGACAGCCGAGGCCACCATGGCCTCGTTGCGCGTTTTGCGGTCGACCAACCGCGACGTGAGGCCGCCGAGCTCTTCGTCGAACTCGCGGATGAAACCGAGGGTCGTGCCCTCGCCCGCGGGGCGCGCGTTGAAAAACTCGGCCTCGGGGGTTTCGTCGAGGGGCAGCGGGTCCTGGATGATCTTGGCGAACTGCGGCTCGACCCGCAGCATCTCCTGCACCATGCGGCCGACCACGTAGCGGGTCTCCAACGAGGCATCGCGCTGCTCGCACAGACGCCAGTAGCGCAGCAGAGTCAGGCCGCTAACCGTGTGGTACAGGTACGCCTGCGTGGCGACCGGCAGCACGTAGCGGGCGATCTCCTGGCTCTTTTTCATCACGGCGCGCCGGTAGCGGCCGTCTTGCTTTTTGCGGGCCGGAAAGATTCGGTAGTACTCGCGGGCCGTCGGGTTTTCGAGCAGCTCGATGAGGCGCTCGTAGGCGGCGTGCTGCGACTGCACCGCGTTGCGATAGATGGCGCTGGCCTCGCCGGGCATGCGCGGAATCGCCGTGGAGTCGGCGCGCACGGTCACGTAGCGCTGCGACACCTGCTCGGAGTTGTAGAACGGGTGCGAGTGCAGAAACGACCACAGAAACTGCCGCGACACGTTCGACAGGGCAAACTGGAAATGGGCGTGTTGCAGGGTCGTGTGGTGGCCCGCTTCGAAGGTCGACTTGGCGATTCGGTCGCGCAGCTCGGGCTTTTGGCGCACGTCCTCCACCGACACGATGCCCTTGCCCGAGTAGCAAGTCCGCGCGGTTGCCACGGAGTTGTCGTAGGCGGCTGAAAACGCGTTGACCAGCTCGACCCGGGGCCCGTCCCCGTCGAACGGAGTTTCCAGGTCGAGATCGCGCGCGATGGCCTGCTCGTGCTGCGCCATCGTCCCAGCATACAGCAGCGCGTCTGGCTAACTTGCCGCCGCCCGTGCGCAAAAGCACGCCCCTGGCGGGGGAAACTTGCCCGCGGGGCTGGCCCGCGACATCGTTTCGGAGAGATGGGAAGCCGGACTCGTCGGAGGGCGATCGCCCCCGTGGCCGCTGTGGCGGCCGTGACCGCCTGGGCGAGCGTCGCGTCGCCAGCGCGGGCCAGCAGCTGTCGCGACGAGCTCCGCGCGGCCGGCGTGGACTTTCGCCCGGCAACCCGTCGCTTTATCGACGACGGGGTCGAGATCACCGACGGAATCATCGGTGGCGTCGAGTATCGAGGCTATCGCGATGCTCCGCTGGTGCTCGACTGCTCGCTGGTCGTGTCCCTGGCCCGGGCCGGGCGCTTTTTGCGATTTGCCGGCGTCGAGCGGGTGACCTACAGCTCGGCGTACCAGGTTCGCAACATTCGCGGCACCCGGCGCAAGTCGCGACACTCGTTCGGCCTTGCCATCGACCTGCACACGTTCGTCGGCGACGGCTTCGAGTACCAGGTCTCGGCCGACTACGAGCAGGGGCTGGGCGACAACCTGGACTGCATTGGCGCCCCGCTGACCCGGGGCGGCGCCGTGCTGCGCACGCTGGCCTGCCAGATGGCCCGGTCGGAGTTGTTTCGCATCATTCTTACGCCCGACTACGATGCCGGGCACTGGAACCACTTTCACATCGAAGCGCTGCCCTGGGACGAGCGTCCAGACCGGTGACGCGCGGCGCTGCGGCGCGCGGGGCTCACGCCTCGTCACTAATTCGCAACGTCGAGCAGTCGTTGCGCCAGCCAGCGCTCTACCGCCTCTTCCTTGGCCGGCCCGATGAGATCGCGAGCGACCTCGAGCTCATCGGCGTCGCCGCCGGGCGCAAAGACGGTGACGGGGCACAGCACGAACGCGAGGACATCGAGCGCGTCGTAGGGATTGGGCTCGTAGTCCGATGTGTAGATGCAGGCCACGAATTCACCCTATGCAATCGCGATGTGTCGCGGCAACTTTTGATAAGCAAGAGGCTGGCCGGGATCGCGGTCGGAGATCGCTATGGCGCAAGCCGATAGAACCAATGCACTAAGCGGCTGGAAGGCTGCCGCGATCGGAGTCGTCATTGCGGTGCCGCTGCTAATCGCCGCGGTGTTTTTTCTGTCGCGAGTAGGGCTGGGCGATCCCGAACGGGATCTAACGACCATTGCGATCTCGGTGTGTGTGTTCGCCGCCATCCCGACCGCGCTGACGGCAAGCGGGCTCGCGCGTGCGGTGGCTCGCGGCACCGGCCTGGCGGCGCCCGGCACCCTCGGTGTTCTGCGAGGCGCCATCGTGGGCGCGCCCGCCGGCGTTGGCCTGGTTATTTTGGGAGCTTTGCCGTTGGGGCACCTGCCGCGGGATGCGGACGGTGGCTGGTGGTGGGTCGTGGCGCTTGGGGTGATCGTCGGGCTCGTCATCGGCGCGATCCTGGGCGCACTCGCCGAGCCCGGGGCCGAGCCGGAGTCCGAGTCCGTGACCGAGACCGACACCGAGACCGAGACGGAGCCCGAGACCGAGACCGAGCCCGAGACCGGGCCCGAGACCGAGCCCGAGCCCGAGCCCGAGACCGAGACCGAGACCGAGACGGAGCCCGAGACGGAGCCCGAGACGGAGCCCGAGTCCGAGTCCGAGTCCGAGCCCGAGTCCGAGCCCGAGACCGAAGCCGTTACCGAGCCGGAGTCCGAGTCCGATATGGAGTCCGAGCCGGAGTCCGAGTCCGAGTCCGAGTCCGACGAGCGCAAGTAGGCAAGTCGGCCCGGTCTTCGCTGACTGGGGGCAGGGGGGCGCACACCGTCGGTGTTTCGGCCGGCGCGTGCCGCTCCCGCTCGTTGTTTGCCGTGTTCCCCCGGCGATTGGCGGATGCGCGCTCGCTCGCGGCCACCTACAATTGAGTCATGGTCGTGGACACGGGACGGCGGTACCGGGGGCTGATCGCCGCCCTGCTGGTGTCGCTGCTTCTGTGGAACCTGCCGTTCGGCGGGTTTGTTCTGTACCCGTTCAAGCTGTTCGCGACCTGGCTGCACGAGCTTTCACACGGCCTCGTCATGATGGCCGTGGGCGCCGGGTTCGACCACATGGAGATCTACCGCGACACCAGCGGCTACGCGTTTTCCATCCGCGGCACCAGCGCCGTTGGGCAGGCGGCGGTGGCGAGCGCCGGCTACATGGGGACCGCGATTTTCGGGGCGCTCTTTTTGGTCCTGGGCCGCACCCGACGCGGCGCTCGGTTCGTTCTCGGGGCCATCGGGGCCGCGCTGGCCATCTCCGGGTTTCTGTTCGTGCGCAACGACTTTGGCCTGGTGGCGGTGCTGGTCGGAGCCGTCGGGTTTTCCATCGCGGCGGTGTTCTCCAATCGATCCGCCGCCATGCTTCTTTTGAACTTCGTCGCCGCGCAGTCGTGCATCAACGCGGTGCTCGACATCCGGACGCTGTTTCGCAGCAACCTGGTCGTCAACGGCGAGGCGATGAACGCATCCGATGCTCACAACATGGCCGCGGCGTCCTTCGGTACGTACTGGCTGTGGGCCGCCATCTGGTTGGCGTGGTCGTTCGCGGCCTTCTACCTGGCCCTTCGCGTGGCCTATTTGCGCGACGCGCGCGCGCCGGTGAGCTCTCCGGTGCTTCGTCCGGCCATGGAGTGAACGAAGGTCCTGGCCCGTTTGCGCCCGGCGTGTAGGGCCGTCTCGCACGCTCGGCCGAAAGGTTGCCCGAGGCCACCTCCGCCGCGACGCTGGCTCCATGGCCGGGGGATTCTGGGGCGCCTTTTTGTTGCTCGTGGCAGCGGCTGCTGCGCCCGGCGTGGCGCACGCCGAGGCGCCGGGCCGTCGCGGTGATGTCGACGAACCCAGGTCGGTGGCCGCCATTCGCGGCTCGCGTGTGTTCGTGGACGGCAAGGTCGTGTACCGAGGTGCCCCGAGGGAGCGCTTGATCAGTTCGGTTGCGTGGTCCGCTCCTGGAGACGCCATCGCGTTTGCCACCCGAGATCGCGGACAGGTCCAGCTGGTTGTGGTGTTGGTGAGCATGGGCATGCGCGTTCATGTGATGCGCTGGCCGGTGCCTCCCCGGCGGGTTGCCGGAAAGCGAGCGAGCGTCACCTGGCTGGGTCCACGTCGCGTGTCGCTGGGCCGCGATCGACTCCAGCCCGCGGTCGTCGCGTCGTGGAAGGTTTCTCGCTAGTTTTTCGGCGCAATCTGCAAGGCAGGGCGCGAAGACCTCGCTATGGTTTGGCGCATGGCGAAGTCAAAGGTGGCGGTTCTGCGGGTCTCGCCCGACTCGGTGCTCGAAGACATCGATCGACTGCACGAGCTAGCCGGCGTCGAGTCGGCGCTCGACAAGTCGGCTCAGACGATCCTCAAGGACAACATCTCCTGGCACTTCCCGTTTCCCGGCGCCAACACCACGCCGTGGCAGCTCGAGGGGACGGTGCGGGCACTGGCCGCCCGCGGCTACACCGATCAGGTGTGCGTGCAGAACAAGACGGTCGTCACCGACGCGTTCAAGGGCGAGGATCTCAACGGCTACGTGCCGATCTTCGAGGCCTACGACATTCCGGTTCGGTACAACTTCAAGCCCGAGGATATGTCGTGGTCGGTCTACCAGCCGACCGCCAAGATGAACGTCCTGGACGACATCTTCCCCGAGGGCATTCTCATCCCCGACGACTTTCACGGCACCAACGTGGTCCACCTGCCGACGGTCAAGTGCCACATCTACACGACCACCACCGGCGCCATGAAGAACGCCTTCGGCGGGCTGCTCAACACCAAGCGTCACTACACGCATTCGTGGATTCACGCGACGCTCGTCGATTTGCTCGCCATTCAAAAAGAGATTCACTCCGGGCTGTTTGCCGTGATGGACGGCACCACGGCCGGGGACGGTCCGGGCCCGCGAACGATGCGCCCGGTGACCAAGAACGTGCTGCTCGCCTCCGAAGATCAGGTCGCTATCGATGCGGTAGCGGCCGGCATGATGGGCTTTGACCCCATGTCCCTGGAGTACATTCGGCTTGCCGACGAGCAGGGCCTCGGCAACGGTCGCCGCGAGAACATCGAGGTCGTCGGAACGCCCGAGCTCGCCGACGAGCGCTGGGGGTTTTCCGTCGGTGACAACGGCGCGTCCATGGTCGGCGATCTGATGTGGTTTGGCCCGCTCAAGCGGTTCCAGAAGCTGTTCTTTCACACGCCGTTGGTCAACGTGTTTGTCGCCGGCTCGGAGCTGTATCACGACTACTACCGCTGGCCGGTCAAGGACCGCAAGGTCTTTGAAGACTGGCGCCAGGGGTCGCCCTGGGGACAGCTGTTCGAGTACTACCAGGCGCACAAGACCATGGGCTCGCCCGGTGACCGCCCCGGAGCGCCCGCGCCGTCCGCGCCTTAGACGTTCAAGAACTCGGGCCCGAGCGCACGCCAGCGCTCGAGGCGGCGCAGGTAGCGTCGGAAGTCTTTGGTTGCCACCGTGTCGGCGAGGTGGACGTCGGTGATGCGCGTGACGCAAAAGCGCATCGCGGCAGCGCGGCACTCGGTATACAGGGCCGCTCGCCCCGCGTCTTCGATCGTGCGCACCGACTCGTAGCCGGCGACCAGCGCGCCCACCAGGTCCGCGTCGAAGTCGTCGCCAAAGCACCACGAGTTCAGGCACACCGCCAGGTCGTAGGCGAACGAGCCGGTCGACGCTTGCTCGAAATCAATGAGTGCGGCCACGTTGCCCCGGTCGTCGAACAAGACGTTGTCGCGAAACAGGTCGCCGTGAATGACGCCCCGCGGCGCGGCGGCGCGTTCATCGCCCCGTGCGTCGAGGTACTCGATCTCGGCGGCAATGGCCGGGATGGCCTCGGCCAGGGCGTCGTCGTCGCTTTGGCGAAACCCTTCGAACCGGCCCACGATGTCGGCGTAGGTGTAGATGCCCGAGCGGTCGAAGCGCTCGGCCAGCGGCAGGCCGGCCACGTGCAAGCGGGCGAGGGCGGCGCCGAGGGCTCGATTGTCGTCGGGAGTGAGCCCGGCCTGACACCGGTGCTGGCCCGGCACCCAGGGAAACGCACTCACGAAACTGCCGTCGTGGACGGCGAACGGGCGACCGTCGCGAGCCAACAGCGGCGGCGGCGTCGCGACGCCGGCCCTGGCGAGGGCGCCCACGAGCTCGGCCTCGTAGACGACGTCGCCTTCGGTTTTGCCCTCGTTGACGCGCACGAAGTAGCGCCCCCGGTCGGTTTCGAGGGCGAAGTTGCTGTTGACGGTCCCGGCCGCGATGGCCTCGTAGCGCGTGGGCGCTCCGAGACCGAAGTTGGCCGCCAGGCGGGCCATGGCGGCGCTGTCGAGCTGGGTGAACTGAGCCACGGCGACGGAGCATACCCGTTGTCACCGGTTACCGGCGCGGGTAAGGTCGAGACGTGGCCGACGGAGCCGTTCGCGACCAGCTGGTCGATGACCACATGAGCCTCGTGCGGGGCATCGCGGGCAAGGTGCACAAGAAGGTCGGTCAGCACGTCGAGTACGACGACCTGCTGGGGCTCGGCACCACGGGACTGCTCGAGGCGGCCGAGCGCTTCGACCCGGCCGCCGGTCATTCGTTCTCGACCTTCGGCTACTACCGGATCCGCGGCGCGATTTATGACGGGCTGCGGCGCATGGGGCACCTGCCGCCGAGCGAGTATCGCAAGCTCAAGCGCCAGCAGAAGGCGACCGAGTATCTGGAGGCCGCCGCAGCGAGTGACGAGGCGGCGCGCTCGGCGCCGGGCGGTGAAGTCGGCGCGCGGTCGGCCGAAGATGAGTTGCGCTCGATGTACGAAGCGATGCAGTCGGTGGCGACCGTGTTCGTTACCTCGCTGCAGGAGCAGGCCGACAAGGGCGCCGAGTTTGCGGACGACAGCTTTGACGACCCGGCCGACCGCGCGGCCATGAAAGAGCTTCGCGGCGATCTCGTCGATGCGATCGCGGCGCTGCCCGACCGCGAACGGCACTTCGTCGAAAAGCACTATCTCGAGGGCAAAACTCTGCAGGAGGCCGGCAAAGAACTCGGCCTATCCAAGAGCTGGGCCAGTCGTTTGCACGCCCGCGCCATCGACATGCTCAAAAAGAAGCTGCGCGACCACGCCCCGACTTGACCTGGGTCCAGGACTCTGGCGGCTAGTCGACGTTTTCGATGATGGGCTCGTTCGGCTCCGGGCCGCTTTCGCCGGTCTGGCGGGTCGCCATCATGTCGAGGAACTCGCGCAGCAGCACGCGGGTGTCGCCGTCCATGCCCACCCAGCGGATCCCCATGTCCTGCGGGTCTTCGGCGTTGGACCAAACGACCTCGCCGCGCAGCGAGATCTGCCGGTCGAGATCGGGAAAGTTCACCACCACATCGACCTCGGTGCCGACCGCCTCGAGGGTCGGCGTCTGCAGGCAGATGCCGCCCAGCGAGATGTTCGAGATTTTGTGGTAGAGGTACACGTCGGACCCGGCGTAGTCCACGTAGGCGTTTACCTCGTAGCGCGGGAATACCCGCGAAGCTCCGCTCATAGCCTCACCCCCATAACGGCCTACCCGTGAGCGTGCGCCAGCGCCGGCAAAAACGCAAGATGCAAGGACTTTTCCCGGAATCGGGCCGGAAGGTGGCGCCGAGAGCAGCCCGGTGGGAATATGCGTCGCCGCCCAGGCGTACCAAGCCAGGTAGAACTGCCATGCGAGTATTGATTGTCCTTATCCTGTGCGCCGCCGCCGTTGGCTGCGGGGCTTCCACGCGCAACATCCCCGGTACGACCGTGCCCGACACGTCGCGCAACCGAAACGTGATCGACGCGGTCGAGGGGTACCGCGTCGCCGTCGAAAAGCGCGACGCTCCGGCCCTGGCCCTGATGGCGTCTCGCGACTACTGGGAAGACGGCGGCACGCCGGACGGCAGCGACGACTACGGCTACGACGGGCTCAAGCAGGTGCTTGCGGGCCGTTTCCGCGCGGCCGAGTCGATCCGGTACTCGCTCAAGTACGTCAACATTCGGTTCGACGGCAATCGGGCGTTCGTCGATGTCTTTATCGACGCGAGCTACACGATGCAGGACGCTCGCGGTGAGATCGTGCGCAAGGACAAGCGCGACCAGAACCAGCTGGTCCTCGAGTGGGACGGGCAGGACTGGAAGTTCTTGTCTGGCATGTAGCCGGCCGGGCGCTCGGTGCGCTCGGTGCGCTTTGCGTTGGGCGCGACTGTGGGTCGCGAAAAGACTCGTTGAGCTGAGCGGGGCTGCGCGATGGGGGCTGGCCGTGCTCAAGCATACGGTCCGCTCACCATCTGGTGGTAGCGCGCAGGGCGCCGTGCCGAGCGTCCACCCTAGAGCGTGCGGTCCGAACTGCGCGCGGCCAGCCCCCATCGCTCCGCCCCTTTGCTTTGGGCCTGGCGCGCGCGGCCGGGGAGGGGATTGGGGGTTCTGGCGGTGCCGGCCCTTAGGCCGGCAGATTGAAGCAAGTGGTCGCGGCTGCGGGGGGCCGTCTAGCGTCCCGAGGGGATCTTGTGGCTGGCGGCTTGCGCGGCTTGATCGCTGACGCGCGGTGTCGGGGCCTGGTGTGCAGTCTGCGGCTGGCGGCTTGCGCGGCTTGATTGCTGGCTGCGCGGCGTCGGCGGCTGGTGGGCTGGCGGCTTGCGCTGGAACGCTTGTGGGGCTGGTTGGGGTTAGCGGTGGCGTTTCCAGGTGATGCGTTGGAGCCAGTCCATTCCTAGGAGTTGGACCATGGGGGGCTGGTCGGGGGCCATGAGGCGGCGGGCTGCTTGCTCGGCGGCGTCCAGGCGGTCGGCTCGGTAGGCGGCGATGACCAGCAGTCGAGTGGTTTCGCGGGTGAGAAGCGGGTGCCCCAGGTCCAGCTCGAGGGCGCGCTTGAGGTGGTCCACGGCGTCTTCGAAGCCGCCGCGCAGATACAGCAGCCGTCCGACGAGGTAGTGGGGCAGAGCGAACGACGGCTCGGCGTGCAGGGCGGCGGCGGCGCGCGCGGCAAGTACCACCGGGTCGGGGTCTTCGTCAGGCTCGTAGTTCCAGAAGTAGCTGCGCAGCGCCGGGCCGCCCGGGCCCGGGTGGCGGGCTGCCGCGGCGCGGGCGACGAACTGGCGCCGCTGGTTGTCGTCGATCTGCAGGCTGTCGCCGCGGGCGACGAGGGCGAGCACGCGATCGAGGTTGCCGCGCCGCCCGGCGATGTCGGCCATGGCCAGAAGCGCCGCCGCCCGCACGGTGGTCGTCATGGCGTCGTCGCTGGCCAGCTCTTCGTACATCGCCACCGCCGCGTCGGTGTCTGCACCGGCTTCCCGTGCCAGCGAGGCCGCGAGCTCGAGGATGTAGCGAGGTTCGCCGGGGTCATCGCTGCAAACGTCGCGCAGTAGCTCCAGACCTTCGGCGCGCCTGCCGCGGTTGAGCTCCCGCCCGGCCTCGCGCCGCTTGCGGGCAATCGCGTGCGGACACGGGCGCTCGAAAATGCCGCGGCGACGAAACCGCTCGCGGACCTTTTCGCCATCGCCTTCGGGTAGCTCGACGCCGTCGATGAAGGTGCGCCACTCGGCGGCGAGCTCGGCCAGCGGGCGACCGTACGACTGCTCGAAGTCCCCGGCGCTCTCGTACAGGCGGCGGAACCGCTCGGGACCGTATTCGTCGAGGAGAAACCGCGCGAACGAGCCGGCCACGGTGTAGCTACGGGAGGACGAGTAGCGAAAGAACCCGGCGGACAGCAGGCTCGCGAGTGGCGGCTCGAAGCCCATCCGCCGCATCGCCACGACCGACTGATGAGGCGTGAGCGGCGCGCTGTAGTTGCCCGGCCAATCGGCCGCGACGGCGGCGCCCTCGATGAGGCCGACGTTGAACAGGAGCGGCAGTCCGAGTACGCGGCCCACGCTGACACCGAAAACCGGGTCGCCGAACTCGGCCGCGACGACGTGGGCGAGCTCGTGGCGGGCCACCGAATGAGGAAACTCGCGGTGATTGAGGAAGATCTCGCGTCGCCAGGGCTTGGCCATGTGCACGCGCTCGGCGCCGAACCAGCGCCGCTTGTCGCCGGCGCTGGCGAAATAGTACGCGTGAATTGGCCGACTGGACGGAACGCCGAACTGGTGCGCGACCTGGGCGTAGCGAAACTCCAGGTCCTCCGCGATGAGCTCCGCCGACTGCCGTATTTGTTTGCTGCTGGCGGCGTAGTGCAGGACGACGTTCTCGGTGGCGATACGGCCGCCGAGCTCGTCGCGAATGTCCTCGGCCGTCACCGAGAATCCGAGGGCACCCGACTGCGACCACAGGGCGGCTGAGCCGGCCAGCCCGGCGACGGCGACCAGCGCGGGGCGAACGCGCCAGCCCAGGGGCCGCGGCGCCAGCCGGACCGCCAGGTTTGGCACGTCGAGCACGACGCCCAGCAAGCCCAGGGCGGCGGCGCTCACGCACAGATGCAGGGCTCTCGACGCGTACAGGGCGCTGCCGAGGGAAATGTTTTCGTCGTAGAGGTTGCCGGGAAAGTAGCCGCCGAAGGCGTTGTAGGCGAACACCGGCGGCTCGGCGTAGAACGTGTACACGCTGACCATCAGCCACGCGAACACCATCAGCGCGGGCGCGGCGGCCGAGAGCCGGCCGGGCCGAGCGACGGCGGTGGCCGCGGTCACTCCCAGGGTCGAGGCGCACAGAGAAGACAGAACGGGCAGGGCGAAGTAGGCGTGAAACCCGAACCCCCAGTCGCAGTTGCGAACCCGCAAGCCGTTGAGGCACACGAGCACCAGCGGCGCCGCTAGCAGCGCGAGGTTGACGACCGATGCGCGCCACCACAGGGACCACACGGTATGCCCCGGCGTGCCGGCGTGTTCGAGCCCGCGGCGCTCGCCGGCCCGCGCCGCCCGCACGAAGGCGGCTCCGAGATCGGCGCTGGCAAAGCTCGCGACCAGCGCGACGGCGAACGCGAACTCGAAGCCCAGAACGCCGAACAGGGGCAGGGCGCACAAGACCGCCGCGAAAACCACGAGCACTCCGCTCCACACCAGCACCCGGCGGCCGGTGGCGTGGCGCCGCAGGGTGGCGGAAAGCCACGCTCCTCGAGATGCCTGATGGGTCACGGCCGTCCCAAGACTAGTACACGCCGTCGCGGGTTCGCGCCGGGTTTTCGCCGGACCGATCTCGCGTTAGCGGCGGAAAAAAATCGGCGGGCGAGGCAATGCCTTTCGATTGTTGCTTTTGTCCCGGGATCCCTGCCTGAACGGCGGGGCCGCCGCGTGCGCTGGATCTCGCGTCGGCGGCGGTGCGTTTTGTCGGCCGAACCGAAATCATCTGCAACCTCCGACGTTTGACGGGTTTGCGGCGCGCCAGTACAGTGCCCCAATGACCGCCGAGCACGACAGCGACGAGCGTCGCCGCAACGCGCGCCACGCCATCGAGCTGAAGGTCGAGTACAAGCGACTCAACAAGTTCTTCGCCGACTACACGGCCAACATCTGTAACGGCGGCACCTTCATCAAGACCCAAAAGCCTCTCGATATCGGGACGGAGTTCGTCTTCAAGCTGTTCGTGCCGAAGCTCGAAGAGCCTCTGCGTATCAAGGGCGAGGTCAAATGGGTCGTCCAGCCCGAGGACATCGGCGACGGCCAAAAACGCGAGCCCGGCATGGGGATTCGCTTCATCTATCGCGACGACGACGAGCGCCGCCGCCTCGAGTCTGCGGTGGAGAAGCTCATGATCGACAGTCTCGGGCAGCTTCTGTACTCGAAGCTCATGTCGGGCGGAGGCGGCCGGGGTGACGGCGGTGCCTGACTCGGCGGCCCAGGCGACGCGGTCTCGCGCGGAGCCCGAGTTCGTGCGCTACCTGCGGTACCTGGCGCCGAACATCATCACGCTCGGCAGCATTTGCTTCGGCCTCATGTCGCTCGCCTCGGCCCACGCGGGCGAGTTTGCCATGGCGGGCTGGTGGATCATCTGGTGCAGCTTTACCGACCGGCTCGACGGTCTGGTGGCGCGGACCCTGCGCAGCACGAGCGAACTCGGCGTGCAGCTCGATTCGCTGGCCGACATGCTCAACTTCGGTCTCGCGCCCGCGTTCCTGGTGTACACGGCCATGAGCCAGGCCGGCGTCGGCTTCGACGACGGCTCCGGCCTGCTCGTCTTGCGCTTGTGTTGCGCCGGGTGGGTCCTGGGCGCCTGTTATCGACTCGGGCGCTACAACATCTCAACCGGCGAGACCGCGACTCCGCGCATCTTCTTCGGCGTGCCGACCACGCTGGCCGCCGGCGTACTGGTCATCTGGTTCATCTGCCTGCTCAAGTACTCGGCGCCCGGTAATCCGATTCCGTACGAGTTCGAGTTTCGCGGCCCGCGGCTCTTCGGCGCCGGCGTGCTCGGCCCGCAGGCCTGGTCGTTCTTTCCGTACGCCATGCTCGCCGGCGGAATGCTCATGGCATCCAACCTGCGCATGCCCAAGCTCGGTCTCGCCAAGTCCCGAGCCGCGACCGTCTTCGTGCTCACCAACGTCGCGCTCGGCATTCTGTGCGGCATCGCCCGCTACCTGCCCGACTACATGGTGTGGCCGCCGACCATGTGGCTGGTGGTGTTTCTGGTCTGGGGCCAGCTGTCCAAAACCGCCCGAGCCATGCGACCGCCCCCCGCGCTCCCCGAAAAAGACCCCCCCCGCGGCCAGGAACCCCTGCGCCCCGAGGACGACATGCTCGACGACCACGAACTAGGCGACGACGACCTCGTCTTCTAACCCCTGTCTCTCGCCCCGGGCCGCCACCGGGTGCGCCTGCGCACCGCTCAACGCCGGCAGCACTTCAACCGCACGCCGCGGCCCCACCCCGACCATCAGGCCGCTCGACGACGCCCGCAGCCGCGATCACGCCGGCGCTACTCGACCGCGCGCCGCGGCCCCACACCGACCATCAGGCCGCTCGACGACGCCCGCAGCCGCGATCACCAGCAACGATCCACGGCCCGCTCAACGCCGGCGCCAGTCGACCGCACGCCGCAAGCCCCACCCCGACCATCAGGCTGCTCGACAACGCCCGCAGCCGCGATCACCAACAACGGTCCACCGCCCGCTCAACGCCTGCGCCACTCGAGCGCGCGCCGCAAGCCCCACCCCGACCATCAGGCTGCTCGACAACGCCCGGAGCCGCGATCACTAACAACGATCTGCCGGCCCACGGGCCGGCACCGACAGTAACCCGCCCGCCCCCCCAACGCCGGCCGCTCGCGCAGCCATCCGAAGCCAAGGGGCGAAGACGATGGGGGCTGGCCGCGCGCAGTTCGGACCGCACGGGAGAAGGTTCATGCCCGGCACGACGCCCTGCGCCCTACGCCAGCGATCAGCGGACCGTATGCCTGAGCACGGCCAGCCCCCATCGCGTAGCCCCGATCAGACATCTCGTTCTTCGTCAGCCGAGCCGCTAATCGCCGACGGCAGGAGTAAACAAATCTATTTCCCCGACCGGCTCCCCCTCAACCTGTCCGCCCAGCACCGCCAGCTGCCCGTTCGGCAACGCCACCGCTCGAAAGAAGGACCCGCGCGGCCGCGCCTCCCCTTGCGCGCCCACGCGCGCCAGCGTCGTCGCGTCGAATCGCGCAACTTCTCCGGCGGTCCCCAGGGCAAAGACCTCGTCCGCCCGCGCCGCCAGCACCGCGGGAACGAAGTCGATGTCGAGGTCGAACTCGCTGGCGGTCCCGGCGACGGGGTCGATGACGAGAGCCTCGCGCACGTACGCCGTCTCGCCGCTGCGCCCGCCGACCCACAGAACCCGCTCGTCGGCGAGCTCGACCGCCACGTGACCCGTGCGCGGCGTGGCGACGTCCAGCGGCGCAATGTCCGACGTACCCACGATCCCGGGGCGCCCGTCGGGCAAGGTCACCACGACCGTCGCGGCGCCGTTGTCCGCCGTCACGGAGACGGCCGGCGCCAGCGATGGCGGCACGTTTGCCTCCGACACGCGCAGGGTGCCGGCGTCGAGTACGGCCGTCGGATCGCCCGTGATCAGAAAGCGATTGCCGCCGAGGGGCACCATGTCTTCGAACGACCGCTCGAGCCCCGGCTCGACCTCGAGTTCCAGCAACTCGCCCGCCGGCGCGACGTTGGTGTCGAAGCGAAACGCGGTGCCGACATTGTCGGCGCCGTCGAACCCGCCGAACAGGTACACCACGCCGTTGGCACCGGCCGCGCCGGCCATGCCGACCAGGGGGCGCGGAAGGTCGATTCCGACCTGCAGCTCGTGGCTGAACGCGTTGTACACGACGATGTCGTCGGGCTCTGCGTCGCCGTCGAAGCCGCCTCCGGCGATGAGCGCGCCGAACGGCAGCGGCGCGACCGCGGAGCCGAACCCGGAAAACGGCAGCGCGACCGGCGAAGCGCGGAACGAGTCGGGCGGAGCGACGAAAATGGTGACCGACGCGTCCACGGCGGCGATCGGCAGAAAGGGCGTTCCGCCGACGGCGACGACGTCGCCCGCGGTATCGAAGGCCTCGAAGTCGAGAAACCCGGCCTCGCCGTTGGCGTCCACTTCCAGGGTCAGAGCGAAGCCACCGTCGGCGTTGCGGTCCGCCTCCACGGCGGTCGGCGGGTCGCTCAGCGTCAACCTGACCCGGGCGGCGTTGGCCAGCGGCTGGTCGCCGGGAGCCGTCACCACGTCCACGACAATGGTGCCGCTCGACTCGTCGCAGGCCGCGCAGCCCAGGCAAACCAGCAGCAGGGCGCTCGCTACTCGCATAGTGCCTCGACTTGCTCGCGGGTCACCCCCTCGATGCGCACCGTCTTGCGGCGGCTGGTGTGTCCGGTGGCGATGACCGCCGCTCGTTTGCCGACGCCAAGAGCCCGGGCGAGCGCGAGCGTGACCGCCCGGTTGGCCGAGCCGTCAACGGGCGGCGCCGCCACGGCGACTTTGAGGCGACCGTCGTGCACGGGGCCAAGCTTCGCACGAGCGGCGCGCGGCGCTACCAGCACGTCGAGCAACAGCGCTGAACCATCGACGCGTATCATCAGTCGTCGTCGGCAAGAGCCCCGAGCTCGCGGGCGCGCTTGGTCGCCGCCTCGACGGCGTTGATGAGGGTCGTGCGCAGGCCGCCTTCTTCGAGGGTGTGCAGGCCGGCAATGGCGGTCCCGCCGGGAGACGTCACCATGTCCTTGAGGCGCCCGGGGTGCTCGTCGGTCTCGAGCAGCAGCTTGGCCGAGCCCATCACGGTTTGCGCCGCGAGGCGCTGGGCATTGCGCCGGGAGAGCCCGACCTTGACTCCGGCGTCTGCCATGGCGTCGAGAATGAGAAAAATGTACGCCGGTCCGCTGCCCGACAGCCCCGTCACCGCGTCGAGCTGGGCCTCGTCGAGCACGACCGTCAGGCCGACCGCGTCGAACACGAACCGCGCCGCCGCCAGGTCGTCGTCGGTGGCGTGGGCGCCGCGGGCCAGGGCAGAGGCCCCGGCCGACACCAGGGCGGGCGTGTTCGGCATGCAGCGAATGACCCGGGTTCCCTTGGCGAGCCGTCGCTCGATGGCCTGAATTGGAATGCCGGCGGCCACGGAGATCACCAGGGTCCGCGCCCGAACCTTGGAGCCGACCTCGAGCAGCACCCGGTCCAGGATTTGCGGCTTGACCGCCAGGACGAGGATGTCGGAGTTGGCGACCAGCTCCGCGTTGTCAGTGGTGGTGCGAATGCCGTACTTGGTGGCCAGCTCCTCCGTGCGCTCTTGCTCCGGCGACGAGCCGCCGATTCGATCGGGCGCGACGTCGGCGCGGAGCAGCCCGCGAATGAGCGCTTCGGCCATGTTGCCGGCGCCGAGAAACCCAATGGTCTTGTCGCTTTGCTGCACTGCCAAAGACTTATCACGGGGGCGCGTCGCGCGGCGCCGTCGGCTTGTCTGCCTGCCCCATGTGGAGTAAGGTCGGACACGTAACTTCCGATTTTTCCGGGGGGAATCTACGAATGTCGACGCCAACTCGGCCATGCCCGTACTGCGGTGCCGCGGTCCTGATGCAAGCCGCTCACTGCGGAACCTGCGGGCGACCCATGCCGCCCGGTCCTCAGCCTCCGCCACCGGCTGGGAATGCGCGCCAGCCCAAAGCCGCCTCCAAGACGGTCTTTGGGATCGGGGCGGCGCAGCTGCCGCCGATGAATCCCCCGGCCGCCCAGACGCCCGCGCCCGCGCCCCAGGCGCCCGCCTCGTCGCCGCAGCCCGCGGCGCCGGCACCGTCGTCGTCCAGGCAGCCGGCCGCGCCCGCGCCGGCACCGTCGTCGTCCAGGCAGCCGGCTGCGCCCGCGCCGTCGTCGTCTCGACAGCCCGCCGTGCCCGCGCCCCAGCAGCCGGCCCCCGCGGTCGCGCCGCCGCAGGGGCCGCCGTCGGGCGGATTTGGCAGCACGGTTTTCGGTCAACCGGCGCCGCAAATGCCCCCGGCCGCGGCTCAGCCTCCGGCGGCCGCCCAGCCTCCGGCCGCGGCTCAACAACCTCCGGCCGCTCAGCCGACGTTTCCGCCGGCGGCCGCGCCCCCGGCCGCCGCGCCTCCGGCGGCCGGTCAACCGACGTTTCCGCCCGCTGCCGCTCCCCCGGCCGCCGCTCAGCCCGGGGTTCCCGCCGGCGCCGGGCAGCCGGGGTTTCCGCCCGCATCGGCGCCGCCGCCGGCGGCCGCCCCACCGCAGGGAGGCTTTGCGCCGGAGCCGGCAGCTCCTTCCGACCCGGCTTTCATGCAGCAGCCTCCGGCCCCGGGCGAGGCGCCCAACTACCCGGTCGCCCCCGCGCCGGGCGCACCGGAGGCCGATCCCCTGGCGGGTCTCGCCTCGCGCCTGCCGCAAAGCGAGGCCGGAACGCTCTTCGGCGTGCCGCTGGCGACGCTGCGCGACCAGGAGCTGGAGCGCAAGGTTCTGGGGATCGCCGCCATTGCCCTGGCGGTTGTCGCCTTCTTGCCCTACAGCTTTTCGCCAGCTCGGTGGCCGTGGGACCTCGGCGGCGCCTTCAAGAGCACGGTGTTCCCGCTGCTGGCGGCGGCCGTCTATGCGGCGGTCGGGTTTGCGCCGAAAGAAGTCATCAAAAATGTTCCCCCGGTCGTGTTGCGGTGGGGGCCGTTCGCCATGGCCTTCCTGTCGATCGGTATCATCGGTCTGTTCCCGGCAGGCTTTAGCACCGGCGGTATGACCGCGTTCGGCTGGGGCTATGCGGTGCTGGTGTTCGGCTTGCTCAACCGGCTCAACCACCCGGACGATCCGTGGGCGCGCTACATCATCGGCGCCGGAGCCGCTCTCGCGGGCATTTCCGGCCTCACGTTCGCGTTCGACGGCTTTGGGCGGTTTAGCGCCGGGATTTTCCCCGGAATCTACAGCCTGCTGTTCCCGCTCATTGTTCTGCTGTGCCTGGCGTGCGTCGCGTTCGCCCTCGAGCCCAAGAAGTTTCCGCAGCTGCGGTCGGTCGACGCCTTCGCGCCTCTGGTCACTGCCGTGCTGCTGGCCTGGCTGCCCGTGCAGGCGGTCTTCTTCGGCCTCGGCTTGATGGGGCAGGTCTCGTTCATGACGGGGCTGCTGTTCCTCATCCATCTGCTGGTGGGCGTGGGCGCCTACTTCGGTGTGCTCATGCTGACGGCGCCCGAAGCCTACGACGAGGCGCGCCGCATCATGGCAGCCAGCCAGGCCGCCGGCACCGGCGCCGCCGAACCGCCGCCGGGCGCGTTTCCGCCTCAGGGCCCCCCGGCGCAGATGCCGCCCCAGCAGGCCTCGCCGGGACCGGGGAGCGACCCCAACCAGGGCGGCGGCTTCCCCCCTGCCCAGTAGTTCGACCCATCGCGGGCTCGGTGCGCTCGGTCGGGGACCGGCCGTGCGCGGGGTCGCTCACGGTCGGGGCTTGGGCCCGGGTGCTACCATCGGGGCGATGTCCCGCCGCCCGCGCCGCCGACGGCTTGGCCCCGTTGCCGCTTTGGCTCTCGTCGTCGCCGTCCTGGCGACGACCGGGCTCGCGTGCGGCGGCGACGGTGGGGGCTCCGTACCCGCCGCCGATGCCGCGCCGCCGCCCGACGCCCGCGGCGTCGTCGATGCCGCGCCGGAACCCGATCGCATCGACCCGCTTTTGTGGGTGCAGTTCTCGGCGACGGGGTGCGCGAGCGGTGGCTCGGATCAGGCCCCTTGCGAGGGCCTGGCGCCCCTGACGGCAACCTTTACCGCGGCCGCTCCAGCGGCCATCGACACGTACCTTTGGGACTTCGGCGACGGCACGCCCACCGACACGGAGCCGCGGCCGACCCACGTGTTCGACACCCCCGGCACCTACGACGTAAGTCTGACCGTGGGGGGCCCCGGCGGCACCGCGAGTTCGCTGCGTGTGGGCTTCGTGATTGCGGCGCGCGCGCCGGTGGGAGCGCCCTGCCGAACCGACGGGCAGTGCCAGGAAGGTCTTTCGTGCTTTTGCGGCGACGGCCAGGACTGCCCGCTGGCGCTCGCCGGCGGGTTCTGTTCGCGCGACTGCGCTCGCGGCATCGGTTGCCCGGACGGATCGACCTGTGCGGACCTGGCGGCGGACGCTTCGGCCGAGCCCTGGCAGGGCGTTCTGTGCGTGGCGACCTGCGACCCGACCTGCCGCGGGGATTTCGCGTGCCGCGACCTGCTCGGCGGCGACTCCGGCGAGCCGTGGGTCGTCGGGTGCTTTCCCGACGGCGTGCTTTCGCCTCTCGGGGGGGCTTGCTACGACGGCTCGTCGCGGCCGGTCGATGCGTCGTGCGTTGGCGGAGCGTGTTTTGCCGTCGGCGCGCGGGGCCTCTGTACCGGCGAGTGCGAAACGTCAGCGGACTGCCCGGAAAGCTCCGCCTGCGCGACGTTCAACGGCGGCGAGCGCCGCTGCTTGCGGCGCTGCCCCACCGGCAGCGTTTGCGCCACCGACCCGTGGCTTGCCTGCGCCGCTCCCGGGGCGGCGGGAGACCTTGGCTTCACGGTGGACGAGGATCCGCCGGACGACGCTGGCTACTGCGCTCCGCGACCGTGCTCGGAACCTTCCGAGTGCGCCGGCGGCACTTGTCGGGACGGCCACTGTTCCGCCGAGTAGTGCGTCGGACGGCGCAATTCGAGCGGTCGGTGGGGTCGCTTCAGAGCGCTGTCGGCGCCGGCACTTGACGCCGGCCCCGATCGGTGACAGCAAGTGCCCGTGGGCTCGGCATCCCTGGTTCTCGCATCTGCGTCGCCCCGTCGGCGCGAGCTACTTTCGCGCGTCGGTTTCTCGCTGCGGGTTGAGCCCGCCGACATCGACGAAACGGCGCTGGCCGGCGAGACCGCCGTCGACCACGTCGCGCGTTTGGCGGCGGCCAAGGCGGCAGCGGTCGCCACCCGGCATCGCGAGCGATGGGTCCTGGCGGCCGACACGACGGTCGAGGTGGAAGGGGCTATCCTGGGCAAAGCGGCCGACGCCGACGAAGCCCGCGGCATGCTCGAGCGGATCGTTGGCAAGACCCACCGGGTAAGCACCGCGTTCGCGATTCGCGGCCCGGCCGACGCGGCGGCCAACCGGGTCGTGACCACCGAAGTCACCATGAGGCCGGTCGCCGTCGACGAACTCGACGGGTACGTCGAGGCCGGCGAGTGGCGGGGCAAAGCCGGGGCGTACGCCGTGCAGGGCATGGCCGCCGCCTGGGTCGCCCGGATCAGCGGCTCGGTGACCAACGTGATCGGTCTGCCCCTGTCCGAAGTGGTCGACTGTCTTCGGGATCTCGGCGGCCCGCGGCCCGTGTACACCAAGGGGACTCCGGCGTGAGCGTAGGGCTGCGGCTGCAGGCCGTGCGGGCCCGTATCGCCTCAGCCTGCGACAGGGCCGGGCGCGCCCCGTCCGATGTGACCCTCGTCGGTGTCAGCAAAAAGCAGCCCCCCGAGCGGTTGCGCGCCGCCCTCGAGGCGGGCCTCCGAGACTTTGGCGAAAGCTACGTGCAAGAACTCGATGCCCGGGTGACCGAGTTTTCCGAGGCCGACGTCCGCTGGCACTTCATCGGCCGCCTGCAGCGCAACAAGGTCAAGCAGTTGCTCGGCAAGGCGGTCCTCGTGCACGACGTCGACAGCGAGCGACTCGCGCGCGAGATCGACAAGCGCGCGGCGGCCGCGGATCGGGTCCAGCGCGTGCTGGTGGCCGTCAACGTGGCCGGCGAAGCGTCGAAGAGCGGCGTCGAGCCCGACCTGGTGGCCGACTTGCTCGGGACGATCGATAGTCTGGCGCACGTGGATGCGGTTGGCCTGATGACCATGCCGCCCCTGGTGACCCGCCCCGAGGACAATCGCGTGCACTTCGCCGCTTTGCGCGCGCTTCGCGATCGCCTGAGTACCGCCCACCGGCCGTTGCCCGAGCTATCCATGGGAACCACGGCCGATTTCGAAGTAGCCGTCGAAGAGGGCGCGACGCTCGTGCGGGTGGGAACCGCCGTGTTTGGCGAGCGCGCCTACTAGCGGGCACTACTCGTAGATGCGGACCAGGCCGCGCCCGCCGCTCACCAGCAGTGATCGGTCGGGCAGCAACACCAGGTTGTTACCCGCGTCGAAAAACTCGCCCGGCCCGAAACTGTAGTCGGCCAGGGGGATGAAGACCTCGCCATTGGCCCGAGTCTGCGGCGTACGGAACGGGGCCGCGCCAATGTCCAGGCGCACAGCGACGGTGCCGGCCGCGCCGCGGTCGTCGTCTTCGAGCAGGAAGCCGTAGAGGTACGTGCGACCGTCGATTTCGGCGCCGGTGCCGTACACCAGGTTGCCGCCGCCGCTGATGGTCGGCACACCGCTCACCTGCTGGTCCTCGATCACCCACGCGATGTCGAAACCGCCGTTTCGGTACGTCACCGCCACGGCGCCAGTCGCGATGTCCGCGACGGAGTCAGGCGATGCGCCGTTGCTCGACAGTCCCCCGTTGGGCGGCTGGCCCCCGGGAGGCACCAGCAGTCCGTTGGGCAGATAGCCGCTGTAGTTGGCCACCACGATGGTGTCGCCGCGCGCGGCCGGAGAGTTTTCCACGGTGCGGATGACCCCGGGCAGGTCGATCGAGATGACCGCAGGCTGGTTGCCGAGATCGTCCTCGCGGCGAACGCCGACCAGGCGCGACGGCGAGTCGTCGTCGTCGCAGACGATGAGACCGTTGACGACGTTCGAGGTTGCGCACCGGGCGTCGACCACTACCACCAGCTGGTCGCCGTTGGCGGCGTTGACCAGCGTCGGCGTGGTGCCCAGGCGATCGCGAACTCCGACCGGGCGCTCCCAGCGTCGTTCGACCGTCTGCGCGGCGCTGTCGTAGACCAGCTTCACGATGGCGTCACCCGTAGGCACGTAGACGGCGGTGCGCCCGTCTGGCAACAGCTCGCCCGCGTACTCGTTGGTCGGCGCGCTGTCGTCGATGAGGCCGCAGGCGACGAAGGCGTCGAGCCCGGGGTCGGCCACGATCAGATAGTGGCGCCGCACGCCCTGGTCCTGAAAGACCACGGTCGACGCCAGCTCGCCCTCGAACAGGATGAGAGAACCGGTGCCGGTCGGTCCGCGAACCATGAAGCCCGAGGCGTCACAGAGCTCGCGCAGAGCCGCGGGCTCGAACTCGAGCTTTTTTTCGCACTCGATGGCCGACATCGGGTCGCCGGCGCCGTCGGTGTCATCGCGCAGGACGAGGAACGCGGGCTCCGTTCCGCCACAGTCCCCGTCGCCGGCGCGGTAGCCGTCGGGGTCGGGCACCACCACTCGCCCATCGTCGAGGCCGATGAGGTTCCAGGTGATCGAGGTAAAGCCCTCGTTGAGCCGGAACTTGCCCGCGAACTCGAAGGTGTCGCCGTCGACGGCGAACTTGTACACCCACTGCAGACTGGCCCCCCACACCGTTCTTGCGGTTGGGGACGAGTACCGCCGAGTCGACACGACGTGCCAGGGCGACGCCCCGAAGTCCTCGCCGGCAACGTTCTCAAACTCGCGAGGCTGCACGAGCAATCCCTCGCCCTGGGGCCCTCGACGGTACGACGACGCCTGGCGCCCGATGTGAAAATGCCCCATCGCCGACTCTGTGCCGGCGACGGCGTCGGGCCGGGGCAGTTCGTCTTCGAGAGACGCCCGCTCGGCCGGGCTCAGTCCGTCGTCATCGGTGCCTGTGCCGGTGCCATCATCGGGGCTACCCGTGTCGTCGCGCCCGGTGTCGGCGGCAGTTTCGTTGCCGGTCATTTCGTCGGGCTCGCCACCACAGGCGGCCAGCAGCAACACGAGGGCCGCGGTCGGGCGCTTCAACGGGAAACCTCCGCGGAGGGAAAGATGGTGCCCGACGCCGCCAGGATTTCGGCCGCCATCAATTCGGCAAGCCGCCCGCGGTCGAGGCGCCGCGCAAACAGCATTTCGTAACCGCCCAGGACGATGTGGTGGATGGCCCAGGCCAGGGCAGTGATGTCGGGCTCACAGTCGGGGCGATACAGTTCGAACGCGGTCAGGTTGCTGCGAACGTGGTCGGCGATCATGTGCACGAAGTCGGCCTCGACCAGGCGAAAGCGACGACCCAGGGGCGACTGGCTGCCGCGGTGACGGGCGAACAGCTGAAGCACGCCGCGCTCGCGCTCTGCCCGCTCCAGAATTGCGCGAAAGTGGGTCACGTTGGCCGCGTAGTCGAGGGGCCCGGCCGCGCGCAGGCTCGCCTGGGCCGTTTCGACGAAGTCGTAGAGGTCCTGGCCAACCAGCTCGACCACTTCGGCGACGAGCTCGTCCATGTCGCGAAAGTGCGCGTAGAACGCCGGTTGAGAAACGCCCGCCGACCGGGCCAGTCCGCTGGTGGTCAGGTCACCGACGTCGCCGCTTTGCAGCGCGCGTCGGGCCGCGGCAAGGAGGTTTGCTCGTGTCGCTCCGCGCGCCCGGATCTTCGCTTTGGCACCCATGCGCTTATCTTATACGAGTATAAGATAAGCGCGACGCGATTTTTCGCACCGGGCGTCCCGGCGCCAGCAAGGTGCGAAAAAGACTGGCTGTGTCGAGAACGCCGGGGGATGCCGGCAACGTCGGCGCGGGTTAGTGACCTGGGACAAGTATTGTTGGGAACTGTCCGCGGCACATCTGCGTGATGGCGAGGCGCGAGGAGGGAGTTTGGTGGGCCCAAGTGACCGACGAGCCACGACGCCAGCGCGTGGAGGGGCCCGGAGAGTTATCCGACGAATACCTGTTTCAGGTCACTAAAGGTCGAAGACTTTGCCGGGGTTGAAGAGGTTGTTCGGGTCGAGGGCTCGTTTGATGGCGCGGAGCATGTCGAGTTCGGCGGCGCTGCGGGTGTAGTGCAGGAAGTCTTTTTTGAGCAGGCCAACGCCGTGCTCGGCGGAGATGCTGCCGCCGTGGGACTGCACGAGCTCGAAGATGGCGCGGTCGGCTTCGTGGGCGCGTCGGAAGAACTCTTCGTTGTCGAGCTCGTCGGGCTTCATCACGTTGATGTGGATGTTGCCGTCGCCGACGTGGCCGAACAGGCACACTTCCCAGCCCGGATACAGGCGATCGAATACGTCGTCGAGCTCGCCGCAAAACGGGGCGAGGGCGCGCAGGGGCAGGGCGACGTCGTTTTTGTGCGGCAGGCCCGTGGCCGCGAGGCTTTCGCTAATTCCCTCGCGCAGCTGCCAAAGCTGGTGGGCCTGGGCTGCGCTTTGCGCGAGCACGCCGTCGCGAATGCCGTCGCGCTCGAGCGCGCGTTCGATCCAGTCGGCGAGGTCTTCGGGCGAGGCGCCCTCGACTTCCACGAGCGCGTAGCTGGGTGCGCTGCTGGCAAACGGCGGCGCGAGTCCGCGGTGCCGCTGGAGCCGAGCCGCGCACTTGTCGGTGAAGAACTCGTAGGCCGACAGCAAAAGGCCCGACGTTCGCGCGGCTTCGAACAAACCGAGAACCGCGTCCAGATCGTCGGCCGAGAACAGCAGCACCGATCGGTCGTCGGGCAGCCGGTCGAGCCGCAGCGTCGCCTCGGTGATGACGCCCAGTAGGCCCTCGCCGCCGATGAACAACTGGCGCAGGTCGAAGCCCGTGTTGTTCTTTTCGAGATCGCCGTTGAGCTCGAGAACGTCGCCGGTGGCGGTCACCACTTCGAGAGCCAGCACCCATTGCCGAGTGTGGCCGTGGCGGATCACTTTGACCCCGCCGGCGTTGGTCGAGATGTTGCCGCCGATCTGGCTCGAGCCCTTGGAAGCGAAGTCCACCGGCCATGTCAAACCGTGCGGCGCGCACGCTTCGTGGACGGCCTGGGTTACGGCGCCGGCCTGCACGCGCACCGTGCGCGACAGGGGATCCACGTCGCCGATGCGGTTCATGCGCGACAGCGACACGACCAGCTCGCCGGCCGCGGCGACGGCGCCGCCCGCGAGGCCGGTGCGACCGCCCGAGGGGACGATGGCCACCTGGTGGTCGGCGCACAGGCGCACGACCCGCGCCACTTCGTCGGTGGTGCGGGGAAAGCACACGGCGGCGGGGGCCGGCTCGAACTCGCGCGTCCAGTCGCGCCCGTACTCGAGCAGTTCGTCGGCGTCGCGCGTGACGAAGTCGCCGGGAAAGTCGGCGCTCAAGGCGTCCAGGAACGCGCGGGGCAGCTCGGGCGGCGCAGCGGTCGCAGTCATGGGCGCAGAGTAGCGCGAGCCGCGTCGGGGGGCGGGCGCCGGTAATTCGGCGCTGTCAGGCGTTCGGTGTAGCGTCGGGGGCGTGTCGGATGCAGTTCGGATCCTCGGCATCGACCCCGGCAGTCGGGTGTGCGGCTACGGCGTCGTCGAGTGTCCTCGCCCGGGGGCGTACCGGTTCGTCGACTGCGGCACCCTCGAGGCGAGCGAGCGATCGCCCCTCGAAGAGCGCCTCGGCGTGATCGCTCGCGATCTCACCGAGCTGGTCGCCGAGTTCCGGCCGGCCGCGGTGGCCGTCGAGGACGTGTTCACCGGACAAAACGCGCGCTCGGCGTTGGCGCTGGCTCACGCCCGCGGCACGGTCTTTGCGGTCGCCGGCATGGCGGGGCTGCGCGCGTACTCGTATTCTCCCTCGGTGGTGAAACTCACGGTGACCGGGCGCGGTGGCGCGCCCAAGGAACAAGTCGCCCTCATGGTGCAGGCCCTGGCCGGGCTGGCGCGAGCGCCGGATCGGCTCGACGCGTCCGACGCGCTGGCCGTCGCCATCACCCACGTTCTGCGCGGCGCGGTCGCGACGGCCGCTGCCGGGGTGGCCCGGTGATCGGCCGGCTGCGAGGAACCCTCGCCGAGCGGGCGGCGGGCAAGGTCATCGTCGACTGCGGCGGCGTCGGCTACGTCGTCGCCGTGTCGGCCCACACCGCCCTGGCGCTGCCCATTGTCGGCGAGACGGTGACCCTGCGCATTCACACCCAGGTGTCTCAGGACCGCATCGCCCTGTACGGCTTCGCCTCCGACGAGGAGCGCGAGCTGTTCGACGCGCTCATCACCGTCAAGAACGTCGGGCCGGCCCTGGCCGTGGTCATCTTGTCGGGCAGCACCCCCGAGGCCATCGCCCAGATGATCGTCGCCGGCGACCTGGCCGGGCTCACGTCCATCAAAGGGCTGGGCAAAAAGGGGGCCGAGCGGATCGTGGTCGACCTGCGGGAAAAGGCCGACTACATGCTGGCGTCCTGGGGAGCCTCGGGCACGGCGGTCTCGAACAAGGTGGTGGCTGCGGTCGTGCCCAAGGCGGCGCGCGACCCGCGCCTGGACGAAGTGGCTAGCGCTTTGGTCAATTTGGGGTGGAGGCAGCCCGAAGCCGACAAGACCCTCGAAGTGCTCGAAATTCGGCCAGAATCAACGGTTGAAGAACTGCTGCGAGACGCGTTGCGGGCCATGCCGCGGTGAGATGGCCCGTGGGTAGACTCGTCAGATGTTCAGGGTAGGGTAGCGCCGTGGCTCGCAAGCCCAGTGAAAACGTGGCGCCCCTGGCCGGCGCCGCCGCCGGTCGCGCCAGCGACACGCGCGCCGCAGGCGACCTGTCGCCGGTGGGCAAGCCGACCGAGGCCGCCTACCAGACGAGTCTGCGGCCCGGCACGTTCGACGACTACGTCGGCCAGCCAGACCTCATCGCCAACCTGCGGGTGTTCGTGGCCGCCGCCAAAAAGCGCGGCGAGGCGCTCGACCACGTCTTGTTCGCCGGGCCGCCAGGGCTGGGCAAGACCACCCTCGCTCACGTCATTGCCAACGAGCTGGGGGTCAACCTGCACGTGACCAGCGGCCCGGCCATCGACCACAAAGGCGTCCTCGCTAGCTTGCTCACGTCGCTGGGCGAAGGCGACGTGCTCTTCATCGACGAGATCCACCGGCTCAACCCGGTGGTCGAAGAGAACCTCTACCCGGCGATGGAGGACTTTCGCTTCGATCTGTTCATCGGCGACGGCCCCCACGCCAAGTCGGTGTCGATGCACCTGCCGCGCTTTACGCTGCTGGGCGCCACGACGCGCCTGGGGTTGCTCACCAGCCCCCTGCACAGTCGGTTTCAGGTCCACAACCAGCTGCAGTTTTACTCGGTCGACGACCTCACGAAGATCGTCCTGCGGTCGGCGGGCATTCTGGAGCTGCCCATCGACCGGCCCGGCGCCCGGGAGATCGCGCGGCGCTCGCGGGGCACGCCGCGCATTGCCAACCGCCTGTTGCGTCGGGTGCGCGACTTTGCCGATGTCGAAGGCGACGGCTCGGTCACCGAGACCCTCGCCGCCGGGGCTTTGGACAGGCTCCAGGTCGACCGGGCCGGTCTCGACGTCCTCGATCGCGCCTACCTGATGACTCTCGTCGACAGGTTCGACGGAGGGCCCACGGGCATCGAGGCCCTGGCCGCGTCGCTGTCGGAGGACAAGGGCACCCTCGAAGAGGTCGTCGAACCCTTTCTGCTGCAGGAAGGGTTCATCGCTCGCACCAAGGGCGGCCGCGTGGCTCAGCCGCGGGCGTTTTCCCATCTGCGGGTGGCGCCCCCGGCGGGCAAGCCCCGCAAGGGCAAAAAGACCGACGACCAGGGCGAGCTCTTTTAGTGTCCTGAGTCGGGTGTTCGCCCGGTCGCGACGTTTTTGCCGCCAAGATTGCAGACAGACTGAACTGGGCCATCATTCGGCGGGGGATGCGGCTCGCCGACTTGTCGTTCACGCTCACGCTGGCCAGCTGCCTGGTGATGGTTGGCGTGATTTGGGTCATTCAGCTGGTGCATTACCCGCTGTTCGCCAAGGTCGGGACCGGGGGCTTTGCCGACTACCACGCCGACCACACCCGGTTGATTACCTTCGTGGTGATGCCGACCATGCTGGTCGAGCTGGTCACCGCCGCGCTGCTGGTCGCGTCCCGCCCGGCGTTCATGCCGGCGTGGTCGGCCTACGCGGGCGCCGCTCTGGTCGCGGTGGCCTGGGCGGGGACCGCGCTGCTGTCGGTGCCGGCGCACGGTCGCCTCGCCGGTGGATTCGCGCCCGACGTGCACCGGGCTCTGGTGTCGACGAACTGGCTTCGCACCGCGGCCTGGTCGGGCAGGGCGGCGATCCTCGGATGGGTGTGCCTGCGCGGCCTGCAGCGCGCCTCGTCGCCATAGGTCGCGGCGAACCAGAAACAGAGGGGGGAAATGCGATGACGACCGAGCGAAGAGCCATGAGATCTCCGCGGCCCGAGCCCTGTGGCGAGGCCGGGTGGTCGGACCGGCGCGGGACCTTTCGGCCTGCCCCGAGGGCCATCTCGGCCAAGGGCTCGTGACTATTTCGTCACGGCCGGCCGATCCGCCGCGCGGTCGCCAATCGCGGGTCCAATGCGGCCGGTGAAGCCGCCTTGGAGCGATCTCGATCTGGGGGAATGAGTGCCCGTTTCGGACCTTGCGGCGCGCCGACTGAGCTGTTATTCAGCCGGCGAATTCTCAAATGATCTGCATTCTTGTCTTGCGCTGACCACGCATTCCCGGTTATTCGCCGCGATGCGAACCCCGCCACGTCAGACCCGCATCTGAGTGTCGGGGTACTGCGAGCACCACAGTCCGTTTCTCCTGAACCGCAGGACCTTCGGAAGAGCGAGCCAACGCGCCTATGTCACGTTTTCTTTTCCCTGAGTGGACCAACACCTTTCGCCGATGGGTCGGCGTCCTGGTGGTTGGCGGTGGCATCTACACCGTCGCCCTCATCGGCTATGCCAAACAGCCGGAAACGATTCGGATCGGCTACGCCCCCGAGCAGCCCGTGCCGTACTCGCACGCGCTGCACGCCGGCGAGCTGGGTCTCGAATGCCAGTACTGCCACAACACGGTTACCGAATCCGGCCACGCCGCGGTTCCGCCGGTTGAAACGTGCATGAATTGCCATCACGGCATTCGGCACGACAGCAAAAAGCTCACCCCGGTGCGCGAGGCGTACGCGGCTGGTGAGCCCCTCGAGTGGGTCCGAATCCACGACCTGCCCGATTACGTCTACTTCAACCACGCCGCGCACGTGAATCGCGGCGTCGGCTGCGAGTCCTGCCACGGCCGCATCGACGAGATGGAAGTCGTCTACCAGGCCAAGGCGCTCACCATGGGCTGGTGCCTCGAGTGCCACCGCGAGCCCGAGAAGCACCTCCGCCCGCTCGATAAGATCACTGTGATGGGTTACGAGCCCGAAGGCGGCGACCAGATCGCTGTCGGCAAGGCCGTCCAGGAGCAGTACGGAATTCAACCCCGCCAGGATTGCTCGACATGTCACCGCTAAACCCCGATCTCCGCCCCTGGCGCAGCCTCGGCGAGCTCGAAGGCAGCCCCGAGGTTCACAAGTACATCGACCGCGAGTTCACCGAGAGCGCGCGCGATTTTCCCGCCGACGGCACGTCTCGCCGGCGCTTCATCCAGCTCATGGGCGCGTCGCTGGCGTTCGCCGGCGTCGCCGGCTGCAAGCGCTGGGAAGAGGAGAAAATCGTTCCTCTTGCCCGCCGCCCCGAAGGCTACGTCCCCGGCGTTCCGAAGTACTTCGCGACCGCCTTTGAGCTCGGCGGCGCCGCTTCGGGCCTGGTCGTCACCTCTTACGACGGTCGGCCGACCAAAATCGAGGGCAACCCGGACCACCCGTTCACCACGGGTGCCAGCAGCGCCTTCGCCCAGGCCAGCATCCTGACCATGTACGACCCCGACCGGTCGAGCCCGGTCATCTCGCGGTCCGGCGGCAAGGCGTCGCCCTCGTCCTGGGCGGAAGCCGACGACGCCCTGCGCGGTCTCGCGGCCGGCGGCGGCGCGGGCGTGCGGGTGCTTGCCGAGGCGACCAGCTCGCCGACCGTGGCGCGCCTGCGCGCCGAGCTGCAGGCCAAGCTGCCGCAGCTGCAGTGGCACGAGTTCGAGCCGCTGTCGCGCGACAACGTCCGCGCGGGCACCAAGCTCGCGTTTGGCGCCCCCTTTGAGGTGGTGCCGCGGCTCGACAAGGCCGACGTGATCCTCGCGGTCGACGACGACCTGTTCCACGAAGGCCCGGCCGCCACGCGCGTGGCTCGGGACTTCGCCCGACGCCGCGACCCCGAGACCGGCAAAATGAACCGCCTGTACGCGGTCGAGAGCACGTTCACGGGCACGGGCGGCATGGCCGACCACCGCCTGCCGCTGCGCTCGGAGCTGGCGCTTCCGTTCCTTCTCGCGGTCGAAGCCAAGGTCACCGGCGGCTCGGCACCCAGCGCCGAGTTCCTGTCCGACGCCAAGGTCGCCAAGTTCGTCGAGGTGGTCGCCAAGGACCTTCGCGAGCACCGCGGTCGCGGCGCGGTCACGGCCGGCTACCGCCAGCCCGCCGAGGTCCACGCGGTCGTCGCGCGGCTCAACAGCGCCCTGGCCAACGCCGGCGCGGGCGTCACCTACGTGCCCGCCGCCAACCCCAATCGGCCGACCCACGGCGAGGACATCGCCTCGCTCACCAAGGCGATGGCGGGTGGCCAGGTTCAGACCCTGCTCATTCTCGGCGGCAACCCGGTCTACAACGCGCCGGGCTTCGCCGAGGCCCTCGGCAACGTGAAGACCAAGGTGCACCTTGGCGATTACGACGACGAGACTTCGGCGGCGTGCGACTGGCACCTTCCGCGGGCGCATTTCCTCGAGACCTGGGGCGACGCCCGGTCCCTCGACGGCACCGTCACCCTGACGCAGCCGATCATCGACCCGCTGCACGGCGGCCGGTCAGACGCGGAGCTTCTGTCGCTGCTCGTTTCCGGGCGCGCCGAAAAGGGCCAGGCGCTGGTCAGGGCAACGTTCGAGACCCTGCCGGCCAGCCAGGGCTGGCGCAAGGCGCTGCACGACGGCTTCGTCGCCGGGTCCGCGCCGACGCCGGCCGTGCCCAACGTGCAGTCGTTTCCGACGCCGACCCTGTCGCCCCGGCAGACCGGTGGCCTCGAGACCGCCGAGCCCGAAGTCGTCTTCACGGCCTCGTCGCAGACCTTCGACGGTCGCTACGCCAACAACGCGTGGCTGCTCGAGACGCCGGACTTCATGACCAAGCTCACCTGGGACAACGCCGCGCTCGTCGGGCCGGCCACCGCCCGCAAGCTCAAGGTCAAGCAGGGCGACCTGGTCAACCTCGCGGTCGGCGAGCGTTCGGTCAAGGCGGCCGTGTACATCATGCCCGGCCAGGCGAAGGACTCCATCGCTTTGGCCCTGGGCTGGGGCCGCACCCGAGCCGGCGTTGTCGGCGGCAGCGAGGACGAGGGCGTCGCGCCCGCGGGCTTCAATGCGTACGAGGCGCGCAGCGGAGCCGACTACATCGCGTCGGCCAAGCTGACCCCGGCGGGCGGTACCTACGCTCTGGCCACCACGCAGATGCACTGGGCCATCGAAGATCGCGGTCGCGAGGCGATTGCGGTGCGCGCCAACGCCTTCGTGCAGAAGGCGTCGCTCAAGAAGTACAAGGAAAAGCCGGAGTTCGTCAAAGACCTGGCTCACGACCCGCACACGGCCAAGATCATCCAGCCGAAAGAGGCCGACAAGCCGGAAAACGACCTGTCGCTGTTTAGCCCGCCGGTTGCGTACGACGGCTACAAGTGGGGCCTGGCCACCGACCTTTCCAAGTGCACGGGCTGCAACGCCTGTTCGGTCGCCTGCCAGTCGGAAAACAACGTTCCGGTGGTCGGCAAAGAGCAGGTCATCAACAACCGCGAGATGCACTGGATGCGCATCGACCGGTACTTCATCGGTGACCCCGAAAGCCCGACGCTTTCGCACCAGCCGGTCATGTGCCAGCAGTGCGAAAAGGCGCCGTGCGAGCAGGTCTGCCCGGTGGGCGCCACCGTGCACTCGAGCGAGGGCCTCAACGACATGGTCTACAACCGCTGTGTCGGCACTCGCTACTGCGCCAACAACTGCCCGTACAAGGTTCGTCGCTTCAACTTCCTTAACTACAACAAGGAACACGACGAGCCGAAGAACAAGCTCAAGAAGCTCATGTACAACCCCGAGGTCACGGTGCGCAGCCGCGGCGTCATGGAGAAGTGCACCTTCTGTGTTCAGCGCATCCAGGCGGTGCGCATCGATCACAAGAAGGACAACTCGCCCATTCAAGACGGCGAGATTCAGACCGCGTGCATGCAGGCCTGCCCGACCGAAGCCATCGTGTTCGGCGACCTGAACGACAAGAGCAGCCGGGTCGCCAAGCTCCACGCCCAGGAGCGCGCCTACACGATGCTCTTCGAGTACAACACCAAGCCGCGCAACGCGTACCTCGCGCGAATCACCAACCAGCACCCGGATCTGGCCGATGAGTCGGCCGCTGGCGCCCACGGCGGCGGGGAGCACCACTAGTCATGAGCACGGAAGCTGTTTCCGCGGACAACGCTCGGGCCGCCGACGAGGCGGCCAAGGCGTTCTACCGCGAGGTCACCGAGACGGTTTGCAACATCGTCGAACGCCCGCGGCCGCCCAAGGTTTGGTACGCGGCGCTGGCCGTGTCGCTCGGCATGCTGTCGCTGCTCGTTATCTCGGTCGCGCACCTGTTCATGAACGGTGTCGGCGTCTGGGGCAACGACAACACCGTCGGCTGGGCATGGCCCATCGTCAACTTCGTCTTCTGGGTCGGCATCGGTCACGCCGGTACGCTCATCTCGGCGGTTCTGTTCTTGTTCCGCCAGGACTGGCGCACCAGCATCAACCGCGCCGCCGAGGCGATGACGATCTTCGCGGTCGCCTGCGCCGGTCTGTTCCCGATTCTGCACACCGGCCGGCCCTGGTTCGCCTGGTGGATGCTGCCGCACCCCAACGACATGTTGATGTGGCCGCAGTTCCGCAGCCCGCTGATGTGGGACGTGTTCGCGATTTCAACCTACGCGACGGTCTCGATCCTCTTCTGGTTCATGGGCATGGTCCCCGACCTCGCGACCCTTCGCGACCGGGCCAAGACCAAGCCGCGCGCCATCATCTACGGCATCCTGGCCCTGGGCTGGCGTGGCTCGAACCGCCAGTGGCACCGCTACGAGCGCGCCTACCTCATCCTGGCCGCCCTCGCGACCCCGCTGGTTCTGTCGGTTCACTCGGTGGTTTCGTTCGACTTCGCGACCTCGCAGCTGCCCGGCTGGCACACCACGATTTTTCCGCCGTACTTCGTCGCCGGCGCCATTTTCTCCGGCTTCGCGATGGTCCTCACGCTGATGATTCCGGCGCGAAAGCTCTTCGGGCTCGAGAAGATTCTCACCGAGGACCACATCGGCGCGATGTGCAAGATCCTGCTCGCGACCGGCACCATCGTCGGCTTCGCCTACGGCATGGAGTTCTTCATCGCCTGGTACAGCGGCAGCATGTACGAGCAGTTCGCGTTCCTCAACCGCGCGTTCGGTCCGTACGCCTGGGCCTACTGGACGATGATTAGCTGCAACGTGCTGGTGCCCCAGTTCTTCTGGTTCAAGAAGATTCGTACCAACATGCTGGCCGTCGTTGGCCTCTGCATCCTGGTCAACGTGGGCATGTGGTTCGAGCGCTTCGTCATCGTGGTGACCTCGCTGGCCCGCGGCCACGTTCCCGGGCAGTGGGACTACTACTCGCCCACCATCTGGGACGTCACCACGTTCGTCGGCAGCTTCGGTCTGTTCTTGACCCTCTTCCTTCTGTTCCTCCGCTTCCTTCCGGCCGTCGCGATGGCCGAGGTCAAATCGGTTTCGCCCCACGCCCACGGCCACGGCGACCACTAGGCACCGCGGAAGGGAAGGCATCGACATGAGCGATAACAAGCAAGAGCTTCGCCCCGCCAACCAGCGCCTGTACGGTGTGCTGGGCGAGTACTCCTCGGTGGACGCCCTCAAGGAGGGCTGCGCCACGGTGCGAGACGCCGGGTACGGCGACGACGAATGGGACTCCTACAGCCCGTTCCCGATTCACGGCATCGAGAAATCGATGGGTATCACCATGACGCGGCTGCCGCTGCTGGTGTTTGCCGTCGGCTTCACGGGTGGCTGTTTGGGACTGCTGCTGCAGTACTGGACCAACGCGGTCGATTACGCGTGGATCGTCTCGGGCAAGCCGTTCTTCTCGCTGCCCGCGAACATTCCGATCACGTTCGAGACGACGATTCTTCTGTCGGCGTTCGCGACGTTCTTCGGCATGTGGGCGTTCAACAAGCTGCCCCAGGTGTGGCACCCCCTGTTCAAGAAGGACCGCTTCTCGGACAAGGTCACCCAGGACGGTTTCTTCATCTCGATTGAGACCGCCGACGAGGCAGCCGAGGCCAAGGCCAAGGGACTGCTGGAGCAGGGCGGCGCCACGGCGATTGAAACGGTCTACGTCGCCGACGACCCCGCGGCTCGCAAGCTGCCGCGCCTGGTCGTGGCGTTCATGATTCTGTCCGCAACGGCGGCGATTCTGCCGTTCGCGTACGCGGTCAAGGCCCGCCACACCAAGAGCGACCAGCCGCACTGGCACATCTTCGCGGACATGGACTTCCAGTTCAAAGCCAAGGCCCAGACCAAGGTCGAGCTCGACGAGTTCGCGGACGACCGCGGCACCCGGGCCCACGTCGACGGCACCGTCGCCCGGGGCGAGCTGCGAGCCGACGACCACTTTTTCCGCGGCATCGCCGGCGGCGCCTGGGCGACCGAACTGCCCAGGCAGGTCGAGGCATCGGACGAAACCCTGGCTCGCGGCCGGCAGAAGTTCGACACCTACTGCGCGCCCTGTCACGGGGCGTCCGGCTTCGGCAACGGCCTGGTCAACCTGCGCGCCGAGCAGCTGGGTTCGCCCAAGTGGGTCACGCCCAGCTCCCTGCACCAGGAGTACGTGGTCAAGCTGCCGCACGGCCAGCTCTTCAACACGATCACCAACGGCGTTCGCTCCATGCGCGGCTACGCCAGCCAGATCGAGGTCGCCGACCGGTGGGCCATCGTGCTCTACGTTCGCGCTCTGCAGCGCAGCCAGAAAACCAACATCGACGACGTCCCGCCGGACGCGCGCAATCAGCTCCGCTAGAGGCACTACGTCATGGCATCCACTGACTACATCACTGAAGAAGCCACGGCGGCCGACCAGGTTCAGCTGGGCAAACCCCTGGCCGACTCGCTGTTCAAAGCGGGCCTCGGCGTTGGGCTCGCCGGCCTGGTCGCGGCCGTGGGCTGGGGCGCCGCAACCGGGTTTGACCAGTTCTCGCGCGCGTTCGTCGTCGCGATCTGCTTTTGCCTGAGCATTTCACTCGGCGGACTGTTCTTCGTCATGATCCACCACCTGGTGGGCGCTCGCTGGAGCACTGTGGTTCGGCGGGTCGCCGAGAACCTCACGGCCGCGTTTCCGGTTCTCGGCGTGCTGACCTTCGCGGGCATCGTCCTGCCGGCGGTCGCCGGCTACGACGGCCTGTACATGTGGGTCGACCCCGACCTCCGCCACAGCGACCACCTCATTCACGCGAAGGGCGCGTGGTTCTCGCCGATCTTCTTCGCCATTCGAATCGCGATTTACTTCGGCGTCTGGACGCTCATTGCGCGCTACTTCCGCAGCAAATCGATCGCCCAGGACACCAGCGGCGACAAGGACATCTCGGTGAGCCTGCGCGTCGCCTCGGCGCCGGCCATTCTCGGCTTCGCCTTTTCGACCGCGTTTTTCTCGTTCGACATCCTGATGTCGATCGACCCGCGGTGGTTCTCGACGATGTTCCCGGTGTACTTCTTCGCCGGTTGCGCCTTGTCGATCTACTCGACCATCGCCCTCGTGACGATGTACCTCCAGGGCAAGGGACGCCTGACCAAGTCGGTCAACGCCGAGCACTATCACGACCTCGGCAAGTTCATGTTCGGCTTCATCTTCTTCTGGGGCTACGTCGCGTTCTCCCAGTTCATGTTGATCTGGTACGCCGACCTGCCCGAGGAAACTCTTTGGTTCGCGGCCCGGTTCAAGGGCGGCTGGCAGTGGGTTTCCACCGCGCTGCTGTTCATCCACTTCATCATTCCGTTCCTGGCCTTGATGTCGCGGCACCCCAAGCGCCGCAAGGCGACCCTGGCCGCCCTCGCCATCTGGTGCCTCTTTGCCCACATCGTGGACCTCTTCTGGATCACGTTCCCGGCCGAGAAGGGCTTCGAGCACTTCACCGCGGATCAGTTCCTGATCACGCTGGTCGCAATTGTCGGAGTGGGCGGAGTGTTCGTGGCGACGCTGGCGCGGGCGTTCAACAAAGCCCCGTTGCTGCCGGTGAAAGACCCGACCCTGCGCAGCTCGCTGCAGTTTGAGAACATCTAACCGAGGTACGCACCATGGCTGACTTTCCTGAGAAAGCTGAAGACAACGTCAACGTCTTGACCACCGTTATCATCGGTGGCGTGTCGACCATCGTGCTGTGGGCCAGCGTCATTGCGCTGCAGGCCTACTACGACTCCACGGGCGGTGCGCTCGAGGAAGTGCGCTCGGTCGAGAACCAGGCCCGAGCCCTGCGCCAGGCGCGGGCTGACCACCTGGCGGATCTGACCGACTACCGCTACATCGACGCCAAGTCGGGCAGCGTAAAGGTTCCCATCGAGCGCGCCATGGTGCTGGTCACCGAGGACGCCCGTTCGGGCAAAGCGAGCCTCGTGCCCGCCGTTGGCAGCCACAACACTCCAACGGTCCCGCTGCCCGGGCAGACCATGGTTCCGCAGGACGCGCCGACCGAGGTGCCGGCGGAAGAGGGCGCCGTCGCCCCTGAGGGGGCACCGACTGCCCCCGACGGGACCGCAGCGCCCGCCGACGATGCCACCGCCCAGCCGGGCGAGGCCGGCGCTACCGACGGGGAGGGCACAACCACGGCCCGCGCGGCGGACACTCCGGCGGCTCCGGCCGAGGAGGGCAGTGCGAACTAGTCGCGCACTGCGTTCGCTCGGGTTGGGCCTGATCGCGGTCGTAGCGGTCGGGCCCGATGCGCTTGCGGGCGTCGACCGAGACGCGGCGAAGGCGGCCACGGCCGCACCCGCAGCGCCGGCCGAGCGCGACGCGGCCCAGCCCGGAGCGACGCCGGAAACACCGCCTCCCGAGGCGCTCCCGATCGAAGACATGGAAGGTCGCCAGGAACCACTGCCGAAGGACCTCGAGGGCGTGGACCTCGAGGAGAAGCTCGGCGCGAGCGTGCCGCTGGACCTGGAGTTCCGGGATTCCACGGGCGCGCGGGTGCGGCTGGGCGACCTGTTCGAGGTTGGGCAGCCGGTGATCCTGACCTTCAACTATTCGAACTGCCCGCTGCTGTGCAGCGTGCAGCTGGGCGGCCTGGTCGAGACACTCATCGAGATGCCCCTGGCGGCCGGCGCGCAGTTCAAAGTCGTCACCATCGGCCTCGACCCGAACGAGACGCCCGAAAAAGCCGCCGAGACCAAAGCGGCCTATCTCGACCGGTACGGCCGCGCCACCGCAGCCCGCGGCTGGAAGTTCCTGGTCGGCGACGAAGCCAGCATCCGCGCCGTCGCCGACTCGGTCGGCTTTGGCTATCGCTATCTCGACGACCGCAACGAGTACCTGCACCCGTCGGTGTTCGCCGTGTTGTCACCGAGCGGCGCGGTCACCAACTACACCTACGGCGTGAAGTTCGATCCGGGCGAATTGGTCCATGTACTCACCGCAGCCGCCGTTGGCGAATCGGTAGAGTCTGCGCAGAAGTTCATTCTGTCCTGTTACCATTACGTCGGCGACGGCATTTACGCGAAGCGCGCGGAAACCTTGATGCGCTACGCCGGCATCGGATTCGCAGCACTGTTCGCAGTTTTTCTAGGACGCCTGGCCTGGCGTCGCACACGCCTCCAGCAGCTCCAGCAAGTTAACGAAGGTACCTGACGTATGATTGCCAATCTCGCATCGCTCTTGTTCGCGATGGCCGACACGACGGCGGAAGCCGCCGAGGGGGCTGTCGCGGCGGCGCCGCAACCGACCGATACGGAGCCCGCCACCTTCTGGATGCCGCCCGCCAGCTCGACGCAGGCGGCGGACGTGGACTGGTTGTTCTACGGCATCCTCGGGCTCTCGACGATTTGCTTCATCGGCATCACGGCCGCGGTCGTCATGTTCGTCATGAAATACCGCCACCGGCCGGGGCACACGTCGTCGCCGTCGGCGTCGCACAACGACTCGCTCGAGATCACGTGGACGATCATTCCCACGATCGTCGTGGCGATCATCTTCGTGCTCGGCTGGCGCGGATACACCCAGCTCATCACGACCCCGAAGCACGCCATCGAGGTGTTGGTGACCGGGCAAAAGTGGAACTGGACCTACACGTACCCGAACGGGCTCGTCGACTCCACGCTCCACGTGCCGGTCGACGAGCCGGTGCGCCTGGTCATGAAGTCGGAAGACGTGCTGCACAGCTTCTACATCCCGGCGTTCCGCATCAAGCAGGACGTCATGCCGCAGCGCTACACCCAGCTTTGGTTCGAGGCGACCGAAGTGGGCAACTACCGGGTTTACTGCACCGAGTACTGCGGCCAGGCTCACTCGTCGATGGACTCGGTCGTCGTGGTGCACCCGCCCGGCGGCTACGAAAAGTTCCTCGACCGGGCCGAGGAACTCGAAATCGAGCTGTCGAAGACGAACCCGGCCAAGCTCGGCGAGATGCTCTACGAAAAACGCGGCTGCAAACAGTGCCACTCGGTGGACGGCAGCGCCGGCACCGGACCGACGTTCAAGGGCAGCTGGGGTACCCAGGTTCAGCTCGCGGACGGCACGCAGGTCGCCTTCGACGAAAACTACGTTCGCGATTCGATCCTCGAGCCGCAGGCGCAAGTGCACAAGGGGTTCAATCCCGTCATGCCCACCTACCAGGGCAAGCTGAAGGATTTCCACATCACCGGGCTCATCCAGTACATCAAGAGCCTCGGGGAGGGTAACTAACCATGTCTGCCGTACACGACCCCAGCACCGGGCCTGAGCCGAACTACCTCGAGGTAAAGAAGGGGATTGGCTCCTGGCTGGTCACCCTCGACCACAAGCGCATCGGCGTCATGTACCTGATGGGCATCCTCATCTCGTTCATTCTCGGCGGCGCGTTCGCGCTGCTGGTTCGAGGTGAGCTGGCCTTTGCCGGCCAGACCCTGATGGACGCCGATACCTACAACCAGGCGTTCACCGTCCACGGCGCCCTCATGGTGTTCCTGGTCATCATCCCGGGCATTCCCGCGGCGCTCGGCAACTTCATCCTGCCGATGCAGCTCGGGGCCCCGGACGTCGCGTTCCCGCGGCTCAACCTGACCAGCCTCTACCTCTGGTACGTGGGCGCACTCATGCTGCTCACGTCGCTGTTCCTCGGCGCGCCCGACACCGGCTGGACGTTCTACACGCCGTACTCGACCACGACCGGTACGGCGGTGGTCGTGACGGTGTTGTCGGTGTTCATTCTCGGCTTTTCGTCGATTCTCACCGGCGTCAACTTCATCGTTACGGTTCACAAGTTCCGGCCCCAGGGCATGGGCTGGTTCCAGATGCCGCTTAACTTGTGGGCGCTCTACGCCACGGCCATCATTCAGGTGCTGGCCACGCCGGTCCTCGCCATTACTCTGCTGCTTCTGGCGTGCGAGCGCCTGTTTGGCATCGGCATCTTCGACCCGGCTCTCGGCGGCGACCCGGTGCTGTTCCAGCACTTCTTCTGGTTCTACTCGCACCCGGCGGTCTACATCATGATTCTGCCGGCCATGGGCGTGATCTCGGAGATCATCACGACCTTCTCGCGCAAGAGCATCTTCGGCTACCGCTTCATCGCGTACTCCAGCGTGTCGCTGGCGCTGCTCGCGTTCCTGGTCTGGGGCCACCACATGTTCGTGTCCGGTCAGTCCAAGCTGGCCACGATGATCTTCTCGGCTCTGACCTTTACGGTCGCTATCCCGTCGGCCATCAAGACCTTTAACTGGACCGCCACCCTCTACAAGGGCGATATCTACCTGCTGAGCCCGATGCTCTACGGGCTGGCGTTCATTCTACTGTTCGGTATTGGCGGCTTAACGGGCCTGTTCCTGGGCGCGCTTTCGACCGATATCCACCTGCACGACACCTATTTCGTCGTGGCTCACTTTCACTACGTGATGATGGGATCCACGCTCATCGCGTTCCTGGGAGCGATGCACTACTGGTGGCCGAAGATGTTCGGGCGCATGTACAACGAGGGCGTGGCGCGGGTGACCGCAATCCTCATCTTCGTGTTCTTCAACGTCACCTTCCTGCCGCAGTTCGTTCTCGGTACCCGCGGCATGCCGCGTCGCTACTTCGACTACGACCCGCAGTTCGAAGGCCTGCACCAAATCTCGTCGCTCGGCGCCTTCATCATGGGCATCGCGATCTTCGTGTCGCTGGCGAACCTCATCGTCGCCATTAAGAAGGGCAAGCCGGCCGGCAAGAACCCGTGGGGAGCGACCACGCTCGAGTGGCAGGCGCCGTCGCCGCCGACGCAGTTCAACTTCCCCATCGGCAGCCCGCCTTCGCTTACTCGTCTGTACGTCTATGACGACGAGACGCCGCGTCCGCTCGAGACCGTCGAGGACGACGCCCCCAGCAAGAAAGCATCCTGATGTCGGACAACCACCACCCCGAAGGTCAGTCGAAGTTCATCCAACACCACTTCGACGGCGCGCAGCACCAGTTCGACTCGGGAAAGCTCGGAATCTGGGCGTTCCTGATCCAGGAGATGCTGTTTTTCTCCGCGCTGTTCGTCGCGTACTGCGTGTACCGGTCTAACCACCGCGAAATCTTCGACTACGCCCACCACTACCTCGACCCGAAGTTCGGCGGCATCAACACCGCCGTCCTCATCATCAGCTCGCTCACGGCCGCCTGGGCCGTGCGCGCGGCTCAGCTCGGTCAGAAGAAGCTGCTGGTCGGCCTTTTGGCCGCGACCATCGGCTGCGCCTGCATCTTCATGGGAATCAAGTACGTCGAGTACTCCCACAAGATTCATATCGGCGTGGTCTTCGGCAAGCACTTCAACCCCAGCGAGGCCCCGGACGGCACGCCGATTCCGCACAAGGAAGACTCGGCGTCCACCGAAGCTCCCAAGGAAGTCCAGGAGTTCCAGGCTCTGGCCGACGAGAAGTTCGCGCTCGAACTCGACGGCAAGGAGCTGGAGCCAGAGAAGAAGGAGCGCTACGAGCAGCTAGCGCCCGTGATCGCGAAGATGCCGCCCCCCAACACGGGCATGTTCTTCACGATCTACTACGCGATGACCGGCCTGCACGGCATTCACGTGCTGGTCGGCATCGGCATCTTCATCTGGCTGTTGCTTCGCGCCCGGCGCGGGGATTTCACGCCGGACTACATCGGTCCGATCGATTACGCGGCGCTGTACTGGCACCTCGTTGACCTCGTCTGGATCTTCCTGTTCCCGTTGCTTTACCTCATCGACTGACGAGGACTCGACCCATGTCTAGCGAACATCACGAAAACCAGCTGTCGCACGTTGCGAGCGTCAAGTCGCTGCTCGGCACGTTCGGCGCGCTCATCGCGCTCACGATTTTGACCGTGGCAGTGCGAGCCGTCGACTTCGGCAGCGCGAACCTGGTCATCGCCATGATCATCGCCTGCACCAAGGCGACCCTCGTTATCCTGTTCTTCATGCACCTGGCGCACGACCGGCCGTTCAACGGCATGGCCGTGGGACTGGGCATTCTCGCGATCGTCTTGTTCATCGCGATTTGTCTGATCGACACAGGGCAGTACCACGAGGGCATCATCGGTTTCGACGGTGACTATCAGACGCCGGACTTCTCCCATGGAGGCGGTCATGGCGAGGCCGTGGGCGACCCCGGCGTGGCTCCGGACGGCGCGACGCCGGCGGCGCCGGACGCCGAAGCGGCGCACTGACGCGTCGTCTACAAACCCAGACGGCAGGCCCGGCGATTCGTCGCCGGGCCTTTTTTGTTGGCGTTCGCGCGGGCACCGCCGGGGCGCCGGCAGTGCTAGACGAGCGGAACCGCGTAGAACACGCTGACGCTCCACACCGCGTGCAGAGCGATCGCCTCGGTGAGTCGCCCGGTAAAGAGCCGGGCGAGGCCGAAGAAAACCCCCATGACGACCGCGGCCGTCACGAGAATGAGCGACGCGCCGATGACCTGGGGAATGGCGTACAGCCCCACGGTGGCGACGAGCAGCCGGCGGTGTCCACCCAGGCGACGATCGGCGAGGTCCCACGCCAGCCCCCGCCAGGTGAGCTCCTCGCCGATCACCACCAGCACGATGAGCAGTGGAGTGGCGACGGGCCCGACGGCGGTCCGGTTGATTTCCGAGTACAGCTCGGTGACGCGTGCGCCGAGCGCCGGCAGCAGCTCGACCATGCCCGCGAACACGATGTGGGTGGCGACGACGAGCACCGCGCCGCAGGCCAGAGCAGACAGCAGGGGGCGAGGCCGAAAGACCAGCAGTTCGCCCAGCCGTGATCGCAGCGAGACGATGCTCAGGCCGATGGCCACCGAGGCGGCAGCGACGTTCGACCACCACGGATTGAGCGATTCTCGCGCCGCCATCGCGCCGCCGAAGAGCGCCGTGATGATGACAAGGGAAACCAGCGCCAGGCGCCGGTTCACGCGATGGCTCCCGTGAACTCCGAGCCGGCGGTGCGAGCCCGCTGGGCCGCGCCCGGTGCCGGGACCGCGTCGGCGGTCTCGTCGGCGAGGGCCAGCCGAGCTGCCTGCTCGAAGTCGAGGGGCTGGTGCGACCGCTGCAGCTGATCCCAGAACACGTCTTCGCGCGGACTTAGATTGTACGAGACGCCGTTGACGAGCTCGCGGGCCATGGAGAGCTCGATGCGGGTGACCAGCGCGATCCAGTAGCTCGAAAGGCGCGGCGAGAGGACGGGGACGCTGATCATGTAGCGGTGAAAGCCCATCAGCTCCGCGGTCTGCTCGAGGACCTCGCGGTGAGACATGCGCTGGGGGCCGGGCAGTTCGAGAACCCGCGACTCGCCCGGAGGCAGCGACAGGCTGGCAACCAGGGCCCAGACGACGTCGTCAATGGCGACCGGATACGAGTAGTTTCGCAGCCAGCGGGGCAGGAGCATGGCGGGCAAGCGCTCGGACAGGTCGCGCACCATGGTCCAGCTGGCGGACCCGGAGCCGACGATCATGGCCGCTCTCAGTTCGATGGTGGGCACCGCGCCGGCGCGCAGGATCTCCCCCGTGGTGCGCCGACTGGCCAGATGCTTCGAGCAGCTCTCGCCCTCGGGCAGGGCGCCGCCGAGGTACACAATGCGTTCGACGCCCGCGGCGCTGGCCGCAGCGGAGAAAGCCCTTGCCCCGCACGCTTCGTGCTCGGGGTAGTCGGCGCCGTGGCCGACGTCGTGCACTAGGTACAGCGCGGCGTCACAGCCGTCGAGGGCCGCGCGGGCGCTGTCCTCGGACTCGACGTCGATGGCGACCCAGTCGCGATCGGGCAACAGCGACCTGGCTCGGTCCGGGTTACGGCTCGCGCACCGCACCTCGCATCCAGCTGCCACCAGCGCGGGGTAGACGTGGCGTCCGACGAAGCCGGTAGCGCCTGTGAGCAGGACCCGCACGGAGCAAACGTAGCCGGCCTGGCCGACTCGGCAAGCCGGCGCGCCGGGGCAGCCGCGGGGCGGTCGGCCGAGCACAGCGTTGTCGGCCGGTTGTCGGCCGGCGGACTACGGTATCCGCCCGGGGGGATCCGGCCGGGTGATCCGGCCGGGCCTACGGGCGCGTGGCGGCCAGGGCCCGGGGCAGGTCCGCGGACGCGTCGAAGACGTGGCTGGCCGGACCGCGCATGAACACGGTCGAGTAGTCCTCGGCCACGGTAATGGCCAGAGGGCCGCCGAGCAGGCGCACGGAAATCTCGGTGCCAGGCTTGGCGCGACCGGTCTTGCACGCAGCGACGGCCGTGGCGCAGGCCCCTGTGCCGCAGGCGTGGGTAATGCCGACGCCTCGCTCCCAAACCAGCAGTTCGATGTCCGTAGGGCTGTGCATTCGCGCGAATTCGACGTTGGTTTTGCGCGGAAACCAGTCGTGCACTTCGACGAGCGGGCCGATGCTCTCGGCGAGCGCTCGCAGCTCGGCGCCGGTCTCGTCGACGAAGTCGATCGCGTGCGGGTTGCCCATGCTCACCGCCGTGATCTTCATGGACCGTCCGCCGACGTCGAGGGGCTGCTCGAGACAGTGTTCTTGCGCCGGCCCGGTCATCGGGATCTCGGCGCGCTCGAGGCGCGGGCGGCCCATGTCGACGGTGACGGTGCGGGCCGTGTCGCCTTCGGCGGTGACGTTGCAGGCCAGCGCGCCGGCCCCTGTATCGATGACGAGCCGTTCGCGGCGCAGGTCGGCGTCGCGGTCGTACAGGTACTTGACCACGCAGCGAAGGCCGTTGCCGCACATCTCCGCCTCGCCGCCATCGGCGTTGAGCACTCGCATACGGGCGTGGGCACCGTCGCTTTGCGCCGGCAGGATGGGAAGCACGCCGTCGGCGCCGACGCCGAAGTGCCGGTCGCACAGGGCGCGCACGACGTCCTCATCCTCGGGCCAGGGTTGGCCGGCGACCTTTTGCTCGTTGCGCAGATCGACGAGGATGAAGTCGTTTCCGAGGCCGTGATACTTGGCGAATCGCATGAGCCCGGTCCTACTCGGTGGCAGGAGCGTCGTCGGCGGGCGCCGCAGCTTCATCGGCGGGCGCTGCGGCTTCGTCGGTGGGCGCTGCGGCTTCGTCGGCGGGCGCCGCGGTTTCGACGCTCGGTACCTCGGCCCCGACCGGCTCGCCCTCAGCCGGGGTGTCCGGCGCAGCGGGGGCGGCGCCCTCGGTCGGTTCTGAACTCGTCTCGTTGGCGCCGTCGGTGGCCGGCACTGCCGCCCCGGCCGCGCCTTCGCCGGCCTCCATGATCTGCGCCTTTTCGTTGGCCAGGTCTTCAGCTGCCTTGCGCGACTCGGCGCTGAGCTGCTGCAGCGAATCCACTTCGGTGTTGCTGGCCAGGTAGGCCAGGCTCATCGACGTGATCATGAAGCCGAAGGCCGCCGCGACGGTCAGGCGCGTGAGGAAGTTGCCCGCGCCGGAGCCGCCGAAGACGCTGCCGCCCCCGCCGGCGCCGCCAAAGGCGATGCCCATGCCGCCGCCCTTGCCGGCCTGCAGCAGGACGACGAGGATCAGAAAGACGCAGACGAGGACGTGAAGTACCGTGATGACAGTCGTCATGGGAAACGCCGAGTTCTACCTTAGGATTCGCGTACTTGCAATGGTCGGGATTTAGCCGACCGACTCCGCCGCCGCAGCGACAATTGCCGAGAATGATTCGGCTTTCAACGATGCCCCGCCGACGAGGGCGCCATCGATGTCCGGCTGGCTCAGCAGTTCGGCCGCGTTGGCCGGCTTGACCGAGCCGCCGTACTGAATCCGGATGGCCTCGGCCCGGTCGGCGCCGTGCTGTTCGGCCAGGCGCCCGCGGATGTACGCGTGGACTTCCTGGGCTTGTTCCGGGGTGGCCGTCCGGCCGGTGCCGATGGCCCATACGGGCTCGTAGGCGATGACCACGCGGTCCAGCTGGTCGGACGCGAGAGCGGCGAGGCCCCCGTCGAGCTGGGCGCCGACCACCTCGAACGTCTCATCGGCGTCCCGCTGGGCCTCGGTCTCGCCGACGCACAGGATGACGCTGAGCTGTGCTTCCAGAGCGGCAGCGGCCTTTTTCCCCACGGACTCGTTGGTGTCGCCGAAGTGCTGTCGGCGCTCGCTGTGGCCGACGATGCACATGCGCGCGCCCGCGTCTCGCAAGAGCGAAGGCGCCACCGCGCCGGTCCAGGCGCCGCGGTCCTCGTAGAAGCAATCCTGCCCGGCAACGAGAATGCACGTGCCCTCGAGCTTCTTCGCGATGGCGTTGAGGCTCACCGCGACGGGGGCGACGCCGACGTCGACCGAGCGAACGGCCGCGAGCTGGTTGCTCAGCTCGGTCACCAGCGACAAGCCTTCGTTCAGCGTGAGGTTGAGCTTCCAGTTGCCCACGACAATCGGCGTGCGAGACATAGCGACTATGTATCACGCCCCGCGGGCTCAACTGACACGGGCCGGCGCCGCGGCGTCCCAGCGGACGGCAAATCGGCAAACGCCGCCGCCTTCGCGGGCCGCGCAATGAGGGCGGGTCACGGCGACCTGGCTGGCGCCCGTAAGTTCCGGGATGCGCTCGAGCTGGCCGGCGATGAGCGCGCACAAAAGAGGCTCGCCCGGGCTGCCCGACAGGGCGACGGTGGCCTCGCCCTCGCCGGTAACGTCGACTGCGATCTGGCCCCAGTCGTGGTAGCGCACCCAGTAGGCCTCGGCCGCCTCGAGCGCCTTGCCCGGGGACAGGCTGCTGGGATCGGCGCCCATAAAGCGGGCCAGGGTGCCCGCCATGGTGGCTCGGCCGACGGCTCGCGCGAGGCCCGCGGCGTCGGTGAGCGAATCCCCGGCGCTCGCAATGATCTGCAGCAGCAGCTCGGTGGAGTGCCAGCCGAGCGCCGGAACGTTGGGGCTCAGCGCGCGCGCGAGCTCGGGGGACCGGTCTCTCATCTCGGTGAGCCACGCCGAGTCCTTCTTTTTGCTCACGACCCGCGACAAGACGCGGAACAAGGCGCCGCGGCTCTGGCCGAGCTTCGAGCCGCGGGACAGGAGGTCGAGCTCGGCGAGCCTGGGGCGGCGGTTGGTCGACAGCGACCGCCGGGCGGAGCCGGGCTCGGGCGTTGGCGGAGAAATGGGGCCGGTCTCGCCAGCCTCGTTGGGCAGAGACTCCGCGAGACCGACCGCCAGGTCGGCGGCGAACGCCTGGGCGCTCGGATAGCGATCGCCGGGCTCGGGGGCAAGCGCCCGCGCGATCGCGCGGTCGACGTCCGGTGCCAGGCCGCGGCGCAGGTCCGAGGCCGGGGCCGGTTGTTCGTACAGCTGGCGCCGCACCACGGCTTCGACCTCGCCGGAGCCGAAAGGTGGGCGCCCGGTGAGCAGCGTATAGGTGGTCGATGCCAGGCCATAGACGTCGGTTGCCTGGGACTCGTCGGTGTCCTCTAGAAACGACTCGGGGGCGGCAAAGCCCGGGGTCCCGGCCGCGTCGGCGGCGGCGCCGCGCTTTTTGGCAACGCCGACGTCGACCAGCACGGCGCGCTGCCGCTTGCGATCGAGGAGCAGGTTGGCCGGCTTGACGTCTCGGTGAATGAGGCCGACGCCGTGCATGGCGTCGAGCGCGCCGGCAATCTCGGTGACGACCTTGCTCACCATGTCCGCGGGCAGGCCGCGGGGGGCGTCGGTCAAAAGCTTGGTGAGCGGTTCGCCCTCGACGAGCTCCATCACGAAATAGACGTCGTCGCCCTGGGTGCCAAAGGAGTACACCTGCACCAGGTTGACGTGCGACAGCGACGCGAGCATGGCCGCCTCGGCCCGGAACTGGGCGACGAGGTCATCGTCCTGGGCAAGGTCGGACCGAAGGACCTTGACGGCGATCGGGCGAGCGAGGCCGAGATCCTCGCCGCGGTACACCACGCCCATGGCGCCGCGGCTGATCTCGTGAAGGATGCGATACATGCCGCCCAGGGTGGAGCCCGCGGGCAGGGCGTCGTCGGCGCCCAGGTCGTGCACTCCATCGGGCAGGCGCGCGTCCTCGCCGCGCGGATCGACCGCCGCGATCGGCGCGCGCGTGCGGCGCGCGCGCCGCAAGGCACGCAACGCTCGGGCAAACGCCGGCTCGCCCGACGTTTCTCCGGCGGCCACCTCGGTGACGCCAATGGCGATGCCCAGGCCAATTTCCACTCCGTGCTGCAGCAAGGGCTGTTCGTTGATGGCCGCGACTGCGCGACCGAGCGTTTCCTGGGCGTGGTCGAGATCAATGCCGGGTAGCAGCGCCGCGATTTCGTCGCCGCCAAAACGGCCGATGATGTCGGCGCTGCGCAGCGATCGCTGCACCACCTTGGCCACGTGGGCCAAAGCGGCATCGCCCGCGACGTGACCGTACCGATCGTTGACTTCGCGCAGCTGGTTGAGGTCGACGATAGCCACCGACACCGGTTCGCCGCGGCGCTGCGCGCTGGCAATCTCGCCCGCGATCGACTGCTCGAGGGCCGACCGGGTCCACACGCCCAGCAGCGGGTCGATGAGCGAAGTTTCGCGCAGGCGCTCGTGCTCGTCGACCAGGCGCGAATGGGCGGCGACCCACGACATTTCGCCAGACAGCCGCTTGGCGACTACCTGCAGAGCGTCTTGCTCGTCCGACGAGAACAGTCGGGCGTGGCGGCTCACCAAACAGAGCGCACCGATGTCGCGCCCCGGCATTTCCACGGGCGCGGCCAGGTAGGTCGCGCCCGTGCCGTCGGTGACCCGCGAAACCGAGTCGTCGGGCCGGTCGGCGTGAACCACCGGCGCGCCGCAGGCGACGGCCAGGTCGCACCGATACAGGAGCGCTTTTTCCGCGTCGACGCTGTCGAGGTGCAGGGCGGTGCGCGGCCAGATGGACTCGTGGGCCGGGCCCCAGAGCACGGCGTCGTCGACCTCGAACGTCAGGGCAACCCGGGCCACCAGCAGGTCGCAGGCCTCGACGTAGTCGCCGCCGAGCAAGCTGATCTCGTACAGGTCGCGCAGACGGCGCGCCTGGCGCGCGGTGGTGTCGCCGATGTCCCGGGTGACGCCCACGACGGCGGCAAGCGCGTCTTTGGGGATCGGCGGAACCATGACGCCGCTCGGTTCCAGCTGGCGCATCTCGGGGTCGAATTCTTCCGCCGTGCACACGAAGTACACCCGCGGCATTGTGCCCATGTACTCGTTTTGCAACCGGCGCAGGAACCAGGGAGCGTCGAACCGGGGCGTGTTGTAGCGCAGGATGACGACGCCGGGTTTCTCGGCGGCGAACAGCCGCCAGCCCGACTCTGCCTCGTCGGCGAAGATGGCAGTGGCCCCGAGCGACGACAGCGCTTTGACGTATTCGTCGCGCGCGTTCCCGTCGGGCTCGACGACCAGCACCCGCTCCGTGCCCCCCGGCATGGAGGGATTGTATACCGACCGGGGCCGCGTCGTCCGTCGACGCGCGCCACCCCGAGGACCGAACCCCGAGGCGACGGGGCGCCGCAGCGCCCGAATCTTACTGGTCGCTCAGAGCCTTGATGCCGGGAAGCGCGACGCCCTGAATGTACTCGAGCGACGCGCCGCCGCCGGTGGACACGTGTGAGACCTTGTCGGCTACGCCGGCCTGGGCGACGGCGGCTGCGCTGTCGCCGCCACCGACCACCGACAGGGCGCGCTTGTTGTCCGCCACGGCCGCGGCCACGGCCAGGGTGCCGGCGGCAAACGGCGCCTTTTCGAACACGCCCATGGGCCCGTTCCAAAAGATCGTCCGCGCTCGGGCGATTTCGTCCGCGAATCCGCGAGCCGTTTCTGGCCCGACGTCGAGGGCCATCTGATCGGCGGGGACCTCGTCCACAGACGCGGCGGTTCCCGTCTCGGAGTCGAGTCCGGTCGCGCACACGAGGTCGATGGGCAGGCGCACGGTGACGCCGCGTTTGTCGGCCTCGCGCAAAAACGATCGCGCGACCATGAGCTTCTCGCTCTCGACCAGACTCTTGCCGAGCTTCTTGCCCTGGGCTTCGAGAAAGGTGTTGGCCATGGCGCCGCCAATGATGATCGAGTCCACGCGCTCGAGCAGCGACTGCAGCACTTCGATCTTGTCCGAGACCTTCGCTCCACCCAGCACCGCGAGGTACGGGCGCTCGACGTCGTCGAGCAGGCGCGACAGGAACTCGATCTCCTTGAGCATCACGAATCCGACGCCGCTCTCGGCGACGAATGGCACCATGCCGGCCGTCGACGCGTGAGCCCGGTGCGCGGTTCCGAAGGCGTCGTTGATGTAGACGTCTGCGTACGAGGCCAGCTCGCGGGCGAAGCCCTCGTCGTTGCCTTCCTCGCCCGGGTCGAAGCGCAGGTTTTCGAGCAGCGCTACCTGACCCTCGCGCAGGTCTGCGACCACTTTGCGCGCGCCGTCGCCGACGGGCTCGTCGGTAAGCCGAACCTCCTGACCCAGCAGCTCGGCGAGATGCGCGCCGACCGGCTCGAGGGACAGCTCTTTTTTGACTTTGCCCTTGGGGCGGCCCAGGTGCGAGCCGACCACCAGCCGCGCGCCGTTTTCGACGCAGTGACGGATGGTCGGCAGGGCCGCCTGAATGCGGGCGTCGTCGGAGACGCGCGGGGCGCCGTTTTCGGACTTGGCCAGCGGTACGTTCAGGTCCACGCGCAAAAAGACGCGTTTCCCCGTCAGTGAGATGTCCTCGATGCTCTTGACGGTCACGGCCGACTCACAGCTTGCTGGCGACGAACTCGGCGAGGTCGAACAGGCGCTGCGAGTAGCCGGCCTCGTTGTCGTACCAGCCCATCACCTTGGCCTGCTTGCCGTTGACGTTGGTCACCGCCAGATCCACGGTCGCCGAATTGGTGTTGCCGTTGTAGTCGATGGAGACGAGCGGCTCGTCGCTCACGCCCAGCACCCCCGCGAGGTCGCCGGCCGCCGCTTCCTGGAAGGCCTTGTTGATGGTCTCGGCCGTGGCGTCCTTGGCGAGCTCGACAGTGAGGTCGACCAGCGAGACGTTCGGCGTCGGGACGCGAATGGCCATTCCGTCGAGCTTGCCGGTGAGCTCCGGCAGGACCAGGGCGATGGCCTTTGCGGCGCCCGTGGTGGTCGGAATCATCGACATGGCGGCGGCGCGCGACCGTCGGCGGTCCTTGTGGGGCAGGTCGAGAATGCGCTGGTCGTTCGTGTACGAGTGGATGGTCGTCATCATGCCGGTGACGATGCCAAAGGTGTCCTGAAGGACCTTGGCCATCGGTGCCAGGCAGTTGGTCGTGCACGACGCGTTCGAAATGATGTTGTGCTCGTCGGCCTTGTACTGGTCGAGGTTGATGCCGCACGCCAGCGTGATGTCCGGCGACTTGGCAGGCGCGCTAATGAGCACCTTCTTGACCGTATCGCCCAGGTGCTTGCTGGCGTTTTCTCGGTCGACGAAGCGACCCGTGCACTCGAGCACGATGTCGACGTTGTACTCGGACCACGGAATCTTGGCCGGGTCCTTCTCCGCGGTGATGTTGACCGCGTCGCCATTGATGACGAGCAGGTTGTCCTTGACGTCGACGTCTCCGGGGTAGCGCCCGTGGACAGAGTCGTATTTGAGCAGGTGGGCCAGCGACTCAGCATCGGTCAGGTCGTTGATGAGAGCCAGGTCGAAGGCGTCTGGCTTGGCGGCCAGTGCCCGAACGAAACCACGGCCGATGCGGCCAAACCCATTGATACCGACGCGAATCTTGCCCATTGCTTGTGTCCTTCAGCGTTTGTGCGGTGTGGAACGCTGCGCAGACTAGTCGATTGCCACGCCGAAAACAAACGCGGGAAACACCGGTTTCTTCGGCGTTTCCCGTTCAATGTCGCGTTGTTGCCATCGGCAACGCGCGGACCGCCGCAAGTGCGCGGCAGGTCGAAAATAGCAACCCTAGGCCTTCGTTTGCGGCCCCATGCGCGTGGTTACTTCGCTGATGAGCTCCGTGGCGAGCGCTACGATTTGGCGCTCGTCGTAGCCCTGCTGGGACAGCTCTCGAAAAATCGACTTGGCGAGGATGCGAACGCCCTTCGCGCGCTCGGCCGGGGTGGCCTGCCGGCCATTGTCTTTTTGCGTGCTCATTTGCATCGGACTTGGTCCCTTCGGTCCGATTAAATGCACCGGTTGTGCCACGGCGTAAGTTATTGGAACCACGTGGCCGAATCCCGAATTGCGCAGGCAGGTCGCCAGCTTAGCTGCGTAAGGGCCACCCCGGTGCGCAGGCGGTTTCGCAGGTGAGATGTGGCCTCATGCGGGCTTCAAACCGTCCCCTGCGGGGTTTGTCCACAGCTTGTCCTCAGGTGCTCCGCGGCGCGGCGGGGCGCGCCGGGCCATAAGGGGGCGTCCTTTCGACCCGGCGGCTTCGACCTTTCGCGCCAGGGCTGCAACCGCGGTCTGGTCGCGGGGCCTAAAAGCCGTCTACAGCGTGCAGGTTCCCGTCGGCACGCACTCGTCGGCGCACAGCTCGGTGCCAGCCGGGCAGCAGAAGCCGTTTTGACAGGTGCCACCGCCGCCGCACGTGGTTCCGCACGCCCCGCAGTTCGACTCGTCGGTCGCCAGGTCCACGCACGTGCCGCCGCAGTCGGTCTGGCCGGTCGGGCAAAGCTCTGCGCAACAGCGGAAGCCGACGTTCGGAAAGCGAAAGTCCGGCGCCGCAATCGTGAAGTCGAAGTCGCAGGTAAGGCCCTCTTCGTGGTTGTCGAAGGATCCGCCGCGCAGGGTGTGGAACGTGGTCGCGCCGACGACGCGCGGGTCGTTGACCCACTCCTTGAGGTTGCCGCTCTGATCGAGGGCGTCGAAGGCCGTTCCGGCCTGGTTGGTGACGCAGGCCGCCAGGCTGCCCGTGTCCACGGCCTCGTCTTCATTGACGCCCCCGGCCACCGGATCGAAGTCGGACCCGTTGCACGAGCTGGCCTGGTAGGTGTCGCCGTACGGGTATACGAACGAGCTCGACCCGCCGCAGAACCGGCCCCATTCGTCGGTGACCACGTCCCCGGCGCCGTCGCGAGTGACTTCGCAAAGGCGCATGCCCGCGGCCTCGCAGGCCGCCGACGCGTCGTTGAAGTTGATGCCCGACCAGGGCAGGGCGTTTTGCTTGGAGCAGGCGCGGTTTTCAGCCGCGCCCGCGTTGCCCGCCGACGCGTCCGGCCGGGACGCCTCGTAGCGATACATGACGATGCTGTCGGCGCCCACCGTCACCGGACCAACCAGGTCTTCGCGAACGCCGGCGAAACCGCCGAAGTCCCACGGCTCGTCGATGTGGCCGTCGCAGTCGTTGTCGGCGCCATCGCAGGCTTCGCTGGTCGGTGTGGCGCCGGGCGTGGTCACGTTGCAGGTCAGGTCGGTCCCGCCGGCGTTGCATACCAGGGTGCCGGTGCCGCGGCAGGCTCCCAGGCGCCGTTCGGTACCGAAGTCGCCGTCCTCGGCGCACGGCGTGTTCAGCAGCGTGAAGACCTCGTCATCGCCGCCGTCGCAGTCGTTGTCGAGGCCGTCGCACAGGCTCTCCTCCAGAACGACTTCGGTGCCGTTTAGCTGGATAGACCGATTGAAAGGCGGGCTGTTGAGCTCGGCGTAGTTGCACACGAATCCGTCGGCGCCCGCGCACACCGGTTGGGCGCCGGCGCACTCGCCAGCCTGCCGGCAGAAGTTGGCCGGGGTCGACAGGTCCGGGTCATCGGTGTCGATGAGCCCGTCGCAGTCGTTGTCGAGTCCATCGCAGACCTCGGCGCCGGTCGGAGTGCAGAACAGTTCGCATCCGTTGTCCGGGTCGCCGTCGGCATCGACGAAGCCGGTCGCGCAGGCCGCGATGACGCAATTGCCCGTCGTGCAGCCGGCCACGGCATTGGCGAGCACGCACGGGTTGCAGTCGCCGCAAAAGCGCGGGTCGTTCTGGGTGTCGAAACCCTCGTCGACGTTTCCGTCGCAGTCCTCGTCGTCGGTGAGGTCGCAGACCTCGCCGGTGCCCTCGGTACCGCCGATGCAGGCGATGGCGCCGCCCACGCACTCGGTGGTGCCGAAGGTACAAACACCCTCGTCGGTGCCGCAGTTTTCGCCGCCGCCGGGGTCGCCCTCGTCGATGCGGCCGTCGCAGTCGTCGTCGCCGCCGTCGCAAACTTCGACGCCGCCGTTGGTCTCGGCGCAGCCGTACTCGCAGCCGTCCACCGGGTCGCCATTGAGGTCGAAGAAGTTCGGCAGGCACTCGTCCAAAAAGCAGCCGCCGCCCGTGCACACCGCGGTGGCGTTGTCGAACGAGCACTCGTTGCCGCACGAGCCGCAGTTGTCTACGTCGGTATTGGTGTTAAAGCCCTCGTCGGAGTCGCCGTCGCAGTCGTTGTCGATGTTGTCGCAGATCTCCGCACCGGTCGCGACGCACGCGTATTCGCAGCCGTCGCCCGGGTCGGTGTTGACGTCGTGAAAGCCGAAGTCGCAGTCGCCGAGGGCACAGGCCCCGGCGGAGCAAGCGGCGGCCGCGTTGGCGAATTCGCACACGGTGCAGCTCGCGCCACAGTTGAGCGGATCGTTTTGCCGGTCGAACACTTCGTCGGTATTTCCGTCGCAGTCCTCGTCGAGGCCGTCGCAGGTTGTCTCTTCCGGCTGCCCCGTGGTCTCACCCACGCAGAACAGAATGCCGAAAGAACAGGTGGTGATGCCCTGGCTGCAAACGCCTTCGTCGGTGCCGCACGGCGCGCCACCGTCGGGGTTGCCCTCGTCGGTCAAACCGTCGCAGTCGTTGTCGCTGCCGTCGCAGCTTTCGACGCCCCCGTTGCTCGGGGTGCAAAAGAGCTCGCAGCCCGGCACGTCCGGGTCGATGTCGACGAACCCGTCGTCGCACTCGTCGACCTCGCACTCGCCCATCTCGCACACGGCCGATGCGTTCAGCAGATCGCACACCCGGCCGCAAATGCCGCAGTTGTTGACGTCGGTATCGGTGTTGAAACCCTCGTCGATCTCGCCGTTGCAGTCGTTGTCGAGGCCGTCGCAGGTCTCGACGCCGCCGTTGGTCGGAATGCAGAAGTACTCGCAGCCGTCGGCGGCGTCTTCGTTGAGGTCGATGTAGCCGGGAAAGCAGTCGCCCTGGGTGCAGTTGCCGGTGTCGCACAGGCCGAAGGCGTTTTCGAATTCACACGCAACGCCGCAGCCGCCGCAGTTGTTCGGGTCGTTCTCCAGGTCGAAGTTCTCGTCGACCATCTCGTCGCAGTCGTTGTCGAGGTCGTCGCAGGTCTCGGGGGTCGGCAGGCACTGCTCGTCGTCGCCGTCTCCGTCGCCGTCCCCGTCGCCATCGCCGTCCCCGGTGGTGTCTCCGGTCGTATCCCCGGTGGTGTCGCCGGTGGTGTCACCGGTCGTATCCCCGGTCGTGTCCGGGGGTTGGTCGTCGTCGGTGATGGTGAACGGGTTGACGTCGCAACCCGCGCCGAAAAGAACGGCGACCAAGGCGACGAGGCGCGCGAAGGCGGCGGCGCTCATCGAGCCACCTCCCGCCGGCCGCGCCGTCTTCTGGCGCGCACCAGGGCGACCAGGCCGAGGATCCACAGCCCGGTGGAGTCACCACCGCTGGTGGAGCAACCGCCGCCTGCCGCGGCGACTCGGTCACCGGGTGGAGCAGCTGGCGCGTTGCACTGGAACTCGCCGCGCGCGTCGACCACACACTCCGTGCCGTCGGGGCACCGGTTGAGGCTGCACGGGTCGGCAATGCACTCGCCGGTTGCCTCGACGCAGATCTCGTCACCGGGGCAGTTGACCGCCCGGCACTCTCGGCTGGCGCACTCGCCGGTCGTCGGGTCGCACACCTGGGTGTCGCGGCACTCGACGTCGGCGCACGGGTCGTTGACACACATGCCCTCGAGGCAGCGCTCGCCCGGTGCGCAGTCGCATTCGGGCATGCAGGTGCCGTTCGAGCAGATCTCGTCGTCGTCGCACGGGTTCGGGTCGCAGGGGTTGTCTACGCACTCGGAGACCCCGTCGTCGTTGGTGTCCACGCAGGCCTGGCCGGCTTCGCACAGGTCGGGCAGGGCGCTGCAGTCGAGGCAGAATCCGTCCCGGCAGACCTCACCGGTTTCGCACTCGATGCCCTCGCACAGGCCGACGCACTCGCCGGTGTCGGTGTCGCAGCGCTCGCCGGCCTCGCACGTGACGTCCGCGCAGGGGTCGGGGACGCAGTACTGGCCGGGCGGCGGGCTGTCGGGAATCGCCCTGCAGATGAAGCCGGTTGGGCAGGGGAACTCGCTGGTCGCGCACGGAATGACGCACGAGCCCTCGAAGCAGACGTTGTCCGGAGACGGGCACTCGGCCTCGTTGTCGGCAAAGCCGTCGCAGTCGTTGTCGAGACCGTCGCAGATCTCCGGCGTCGGGCCGATGTAGCCCTCGCAAACGATGGTCCCGTTGCGGCACGCGCTGGCGCCAAACTCGCACTCGCCGATGTCGCCCTCGTCCTCGAAACCGGGGTCGGTGCAGATTTCTCCTTCGCCGGGCACCGGCGACTCGTCGACGAATCCGTCGCAGTCGTCGTCTTCGGCGTTGCACACCTCGGGCACGCCGGTTCCCGGCGCGCCGCACTCGAGGACGCCGTCGTTGCACTCCCAAAGGCCCGGGTCGCACACGCCGATGGGCGGCTGGCAGACTTCGCCGACCGGCGGCGGCGGGCCCTCGTCGACTTCGTTGTCGCAGTCGTTGTCGAGGCCGTCGCAGATTTCGTCGGTGCCGCTGCCCGGGGGAGCCGTGCACCGCGTGCCGGTGCCGTCGGCGCGGCACACGATGACGCCGCCGATGCGGCAGACGCCCACTTCGCCGTTGTCGCAGGCATCGCCAAGGTCCGGGAAGGCCTCGTCTACCGCCGAGTCGCAGTCGTCGTCGAGCACGTTGCACGCTTCGTCCTGGGGCCCTTGAGCGCCCACGCACTCGAGATCACCGGCAACGCAGGCCAGTCGGCCGAACCGGCACTCGCCTTCTTCGGTATTGACCGTGCCCCCGCCCGGCAGGTCGTTGCACTCGGCGCCGATGTTGGGGTCGGTCTCGTCCGTGGCGCCGTTGCAGTTGTTGTCCAGACCGTCGCACACCTCGGGGGTCGGCCCCACGTCGCCTTCACATGACGGCGCGCCGTTGACGCACTCGAGGGTGCCCGCTTCGCAGGTGCCTTCGTCGCTGCCGCACGAGTCGCCGAAGGGCGGCGGAAGGTTGTTGTCCGGGGTGCCGTCGCAGTCGTTGTCGAGGGTGTCGCAGATCTCGGTGGTCGGGTCGATTTCGCCGCGGCACTCGACCGAGCCCGCGATACAGATGGTGGTGCCCGGCTGGCACACGCCCTCGAACGGCGGGTCGCCGCAGTCGACGCCGATGGTCGGGTCGGTCGCGGCGACGTCTTCGTCGACGTCGCCATCGCAGTCGTCGTCGATGCCGTTGCAGGTTTCATCGCCGGTGTTTTCGTCGGTGAGGCCGTCGCAGTCGTCGTCGAGGCCGTTGCACGCGATCTCCGGGACCGGTGTCACGGCGCCTACGCAGGCGCCGAAGACGCCGCCACCGCCCACGGGGCACTCTTCGGTGCCGAGCTGGCACTGGCCGACGCAGGTGCCGGCGCCCAGATCGCAGCCGTCGGTGGCGGCCGGATAGCAGGTTTGCGCAATGCCGTCGGAAATCCCGTTGCAGTCGTTGTCGAGGCCGTCGCACACCTCCGGCTCGGGGCCCGTGGCGCCGTCGCACACGACGCCGCCGGCGCCGTTGCACACGGTGTTGCCGGGCTCGCATTCGCCGACATCGAGGCCGCACGGCTGGGACACGAAGCCCTCGTCCACGTTGCTGTCGCAGTCATCGTCGACGCCGTTGCAGGTCTCGGTTTGCGGCGTGCACGGCGTGCACGAGATGCCGTCGTCGACCAGGCCGTTGCAGTCGTCGTCGAGGTCGTTGCAGACCTCGGTACCCGGTGTGCCCGGCGTGGCGCTGCACTCAGTGCCCAGTTCGTCGGCGCGGCACACGGTGACGCCGGTGTCGAGGCATTCGCCGACGCCTTCGCTGCACCCCGCTCCCAGGTTGGGAAAGTCCTCGTCGATGAGCGTGTCGCAGTCGTCGTCGAGGCCGTTGCAGCGCTCGGCGACCAGCGAGTCGGCGACGATCTGGTTGAGGGCCGCCTGCAGCTCGAGCTGGTTGGCCGCGCGAAAGGCGGACGTCGTTCCGCCCGCCGCCGCGATGGAGTCGAGGTCTTGAATCGTGGTGCAGTCGGGGTCGCTGTCCGGGCAAATGGCAAAGCCGATGACGTAGGTGTCGACCTGAATGGTGCCGCCGCCCGGCACGGCGACGCTCTGCAAACTCGTCGCGGCGTCGCGGGCCGCCTGCACCGTTTCGCAGCTCTCGATGCCGTCGGTGAGCAGAATCACCGAGTAGCGCCGGCAATCGACGGCTCCGTCGGTATCGAGGGGGCCGCCGCCGGCCGCGAGAAAGGCCTCCATGTCGCGCAGGGAGGCCGCGAGGGGAGTACCGCCGAGGGCGCGCAGCTCGTTGTCGTCGAGGCTGGCGGCCGAACCGTCGAAGGGCAGGGGCTGCTGGTGGTCGATCCAGGACAGCAGCTCGGTGTAGTTGTCGTCCTCGGCGGTGGCCGGGAACGACACCACGACGTCGCCTCCGAGCGGGTCGCACAAAACGCCACCGCCGTAGTTGAAGCCGCCGAGATAGGACAGAAACTCGTCGTCGGGGCTCGACAGGCAGTCCACGGTCGCACTGCCGATGGGGCTGGTCCCACCCTCGCAAATGTCATCGAGGTCGAAGCTGTTGCAGGTGTTGCGCGAGCCGCCGGCCGGGCAGTCGTCGCAGTCGAACGTCCCGTCGCACTCGCGCCAGCCGAACTGAGTGCAGCGGCCGTCGTCGGAGCCGATGAGGCTGGCGGCGACCTGACACGCGCCGTCTTCGCAACTCCAGGGGCGAAAGCCGGCGCTGCCAGGCGTCGGGCAGTCGGCGTCGACCGTGCACGAAATCGTGCCGAGCTGGGTAAAGCGAGCCAGGGCAAACTCGACCTCGCCGAAGGTGGCGAAGACAGTCTGCAGGGCTTCTTTGGCCTGAAAGATGCGGCTGTCGTTGGCTAAGCCGTCGCCGTCGACGTCGCAGCCCGGATGTTCGGCGCTACCGTCGCCGCGCGTCGCCACGCCGGAGGTGCCTCCGCCCGCGTGGGTCACGATCTCCGGCGTGAGCAGCATCGAGCCCGACGTGTCGACGACGACGACGAAGCGGGGCTTGATCTGCTCCTGGGCTTCGGCGATGACGGCCGGGCCGGTCAACGCGAACGCCAACAGGCAAAGTAGGGGGGTGCGCTTGCCCAATGGGGGTCTCCTCGTGGTCACAACGCGGGCGCCTACACCGGCCTACACGGGTGTTATGCCGCCCACGCTCGTTGCCAGTCTAGAAGAGGGGTTTCGGGCACGTAAAGGGGACAACTCACGCTTGCCGGTGACTTCCTGCTCACCGTCGTTGGCAGCTCACCGAGCGGTTGGCTACCCCCGCGCGGGCGCGAGGCTCCACGCCGTGACGGGGCACACAGCCTGACGAGGGGCCGCTTTCGGGACGCTTCAGCCGGCCTCGGAGCGGGCGAGAAACCGCTCGAGCCAGGTCCGCTGCGCGTCGCTGATCTCGGAGAATTGCACTCCGGCAATGTGCACGTGCTCTTCGTCGTCGTCCGCGGTCCACTGAACGGTTCCGCGCACTTCGAGAGGTGGCATCGACTCGTCCTCGACGTCGTCGACCACCAGAAACAGCGACAGCCCGAGGCTGCCGCCCTCTTCGAACGGGTAGGCCGACTCCAGGCACACGCCGCCGGCGCTGAGGTTGCGGGTCGTGGCCGTGAACTGCCTGCCGGCGGCCGCGACATCGGCCGACAGCCGAATCTGAAAGCGCTGGTGGGCGCGGGTGCTCTCGGTCATGAGAAGGGATCGGGCTCTTCTGCTTGGTCGCCGGCGTCAGACTCGAGAAAGCGCAGAAACATCTGCAGGTATCGCGACTGGTCGTCGGTGAGGTTGGAAAACGCGCAGCCCAGCTGGTGCGCCGCATCGAGCTCGGTGCACCACGCGACGCGCGCGGGCAGCACGAGCGGCTCGGAAAACGAGTCTTCGTCGAACACCAACGACAGCTTTGCCGAAATCATGTCGCCCGGGGTGACGGGCGCATCGACCATGGCGCAAAAGCCGCCTTGCGAGACGTTTTGGCTGCGGCCCGAGACCACGCCCTGGTCGCCCGTGATCTCGACGACGGCCTCGACGGCGTAGCGCGGGTACTGGCGCTTGTTTTCGGTCACGGGTACCTCACGGTCTCCGCTGCGAGTGGGCTTCGAGCAAACGCGAAAACGCGCCGTCGGTGAGCGCATCCAGGGCGGCGGTGCGTTCCTCGATGACAAGCTGGCGCTCGACTCGCGCCAGGTGTGTGCTTGGTGGCTGCCATATGAGAGCGAGTTGCGCTCGTCTGCGCTCATAGTACAGCGCAGTGACCTGCGCGGCCAAATTGGCGCGTTCGCGGTCCTCGGCCAGCGCCGCCCGCGCCGCCGATAGCTCGACCGAATCGAACACGAGCCGGTCCAGGTTCCAGACCGCGCGGATCTCGACGGCGGTGTCTCGGTCGACGTCGATATCGAGGCGCTCGGTGCCGGTAGACACCCGGGAACGGCCCTTGTCGCGAGCGATGTCGCGGCTGGCGCGGACCGTCAGCTGTGGGAGCATCGCCGACAGTCGCGCACGCGCCGACCATTCGCGGTCGCGACCGGCCCGCAGTCCGCTGGCTCGGAGCGCGAGGGTGCGCACCTGGGAGGCCGACGGCTCGCGCCGCTCGAGCTCGGCCGTTTGCCGGCGCTTTGCCAGGTCCGAGGGCACGCCGTTCGGGGTGGTGCCCTCGGCGGGACCCGCGAGAGCGGTTGCCGACGCGGCGAGCGGCGCACCGGCGACCAGGAGCACGGACATACACGTTGTCGTTGGCACGGCCGCCACCCACAGCAAGGTTGATGCCGGGGCCAAGGCACCGACCACAGGTCCACGCCGTCCGGCGGGGCGGACTCTGGCCCGGACAGCGTCCGACTATCGGACGGCCAAACCCGCGCCCGGGGCGGCGGCGCCCGGCCAGTCCCAGCGCAGGGCGACAAGCCACCGGGACGCAACCGCCCGCTCGCCGCCGTTGCGCGACCAGGCGGCGCGCACGGTCACCTCCACCCTCGGCAGCCAGCGGCGCCAGCGCAGCCGACGCCGGCGGCGCGGTTGCGACAGGCGTCGGGGCACAATCCCGCCGGGAAGCGAGGGCGGTGCCAGCAGCCGCCAGTGGGCGAACATTTCGGCGCCGTCGAAACGCCGGCTCGCGCCGGCGCAATCCACCACGAGGTCGGCGTCACGCCAGCGCAGGCGCGGTGGGGCGTGGCAGTGGGTGGCGGCCATCCAGCGCTCGCCGCCATCGAAACTCACTCGCACGGCCCCGGAGGAATCGGTGGTCGCGACGATTTGATCGTCGGTGGGGTGGGCCAAAAAAAACGAGAGCGCGATCGGTATCCACACGAAAGCGCTCTCGATTCATTTTTCGTTCCGGTCGCAACCACCCCGTCAGGGGGCGGGGGCGTCCGGCGTACCGTCCGTCGCGTCCGTCAAACGGGACGGCGCCGGACGGAAGAGGGACTAGCTAGGACGAACGGCGCCGGCGGCGTCGCTGCGGCTTGGGCGCCACAGCCTGGCGCTCGAGCTCTTCGAGGTGGCCCAGCATCTTGGCGATGGTGGCCCGGGTGCCGACGTGCGGTTCGTTGTCGTGGGCGCGAGCCATGGTCATGCGCAGTTCGGCCCGCAGCTCGGATTCGGCGAGGCGGTACGTGCGGAGGGCGTCCTCGGCGTCGTACTCGTCGAGGTCGGCGTCGCAGCCAGTGGCCGCCACCCACACCGCGGCCAGGGCCGCCGCGCGGCGACCGGGCGGTGAGCCCGCGAATTCTTTGACGTTTTTGCGCAACCGCTGGCGGACCAGATTGGTCGGCGGCAGCGCAATCAACCCATCCTTGTCTTCGTCCGCACGGCGGACAGCCGGTCTAGTCATTCCGTTTTTTCTTCCGTTTTTTGAAGGGTCCGCCAACCGGTGAGAAACACCGACCCCCTGGCGGTTCGAGACGCCGTAGTGTCCCGCTAGTGCCGGGAACTTGCCCAATTTTTCGTCGGTTGGCGAGCCTCTTCTTCGAATTTTTTCGACTTGTACGCCGCGGTACGTGGCCGAAGAGAGGTTCCTTCGCCGCTTTGTGGTTGGGTAGCACCCGGCTCGTATGATTCCAGCCCGTTGAGCCTAAGGCGCGCTGAAAAACTCCAGCTGCCCAGGCGGGAATGTCGCTCGGTCGTACACGAACGACACGCCGACCACGTTAGCGCCCGTCGGGGCCAGTGACAAAAAGAAACCCGCCAGGGGATCTCCTGAGAGCAACTCACTTCGGGTCCAGGCGGTGCCGGACCGGCGGGCCGCGATCGCGTCGGCCGTGGTTCCGTCCTGGTAGACGACCACGGGCTCACCGTCGGCCAGGGCCAGGGCGGCGCCGGCGCCCACGCTGTGCGGGCGGTCATCCCGGGTGCCATCGTCGACCACCTCGGTGACGGTCACGGAGCCGTCGCTGTATTGCAGGTAGCGCAGCTGGTCGAGCAGGGCGTCCTGGTAGGCGACGTGTAGCGTCCCGCCGTCGTCGAGGGCGGCGGAGGCGAACTGGCCGCGGTCCGTGGCCGGGTCGGCGTCGAGCTCGGCGCGGGTCCAGGTGTCGCCCTCGCGGCGGAACAGCAGCAGGTCGGTGGTCGTCGAGTCGTAGGCAACCACCAGGGGGGCGCCGCTGTCGTCGAACAACAGGGTGTTGAAGAGGCCGGTGCCGATGGGCGGCCTCGACGCTTCGAGGGGCACCTGCACGGCGACGCACTCGGCGGCAAAGCACGCGAAGCCCTCACCGCATTCCTCGGCGCAGTCGTCGGTCGGTGTGGCGCACGTGTTTGCGTCGGCCAGGCAGGCATCGCCGGTGTCGCACAGGCCCGCGCACGAGATGGGCTGGCGGTCGATCACGTCGATGGTCCAGTCGCTGGCGGCGGCCGGCCGGTCCGACGATGCGGTCGCGAGGCGAAGCTCGCTGGCAAAGCCACCGCTGCCGTCGGCGATCGCCGCGACGTGATACGCCACCGACGGGCGGCCCTCGGCGTCGAGAGCCAGCGACGTGTACAGTCCGGTCGCCGAGCCCGGCTCCGAGTCCACCGTGTGAACGGTGTACTGGCGGTCGCCCTCCTCGAAGGCGAACTTGAGGGCTTCGTTGTCAAAGTCGTAGTACGCGACCCGGACCTCGCCGTTTGCCAGGGCCGCCGAGGTCCACCCGCCGACGTTGGGGCCCCGCCCGGCGATGCCCGTGCGGTAGGTCGTCGGGTCGAAGGTCGCCGGCTCATCGGGCAGGCCGTCGATGAACCACGTGCTGGCGGCGGCACCGTCGCGAACGTCGACCACGACGAGGTCGCCCCACGCCTGCTCGTAGCCGGTGACAATGGTGCGGCTGCCGTCGGTTGCCAGCGAGGCGAAGCGGCCGGTGGGACCGGGCTCCACGGCGCCCTCCTGACAAGGTCCGTCGCATTCGGGAAGTGGCGGGCCGTCCGCCGTGCTGCCGCAGGAACAGCCCGCCGGAGCCACCGCTGCGGCCAGGGCCGCGGCGGCGACGAGTCCGTGGCGGCGGCACCAGAGGCGGATGGCGCGCCAGCGCCGGCGTCCACCCAGCAGCAGGGAGCTCAGCAGCAACAGGGCGAGCGAGCCCGAGCCCGCCGACCCGGTGGTCGAGCACTCGCAGCCGCCGCCGGACTCGGCTTCGCCGTGAAACGCCAGGACGACCCCAGGGCCTTCGGTGACGTTGCCGACTTCGTCGGTGAGGCGCAGCTCGAGCTCCTCCACCGGGTGTCCCGCCAGGTCGACGCGCACCGGGCCGCCGAGCACCTCGGTCCACTCGGTGCCCGGCAGGCGGTAACCGACGACCACGTCGGTCGGCAGCGAGACGTTGTCGCGGGGCACGATCCAGGCTTCGTCGGCGGCCAGGCGCAGCACCTTGACCGCCGGCGGCAGGGTATCGATGGCGTGGGTCAGCAGCGCGGGCGTCGGGTCGGCGGTGAGCGGCTGCCCCGCCTCGCGGGCGCGCACCTCGATGCGGTGCTTGCCCTGGAGCCAGAATCCCGCCGAAGAGATCACGACCCGACGCTGAGGCCGATACGGAGACCACATGCCCCGGTCGATGCGGTACGAGAACTCCAGGTCGTCGCTGGTCCCGTCGGCGCGGCGGCCCTCCATCTCAAGCTCCAGGGCCGGGCGCTGGTCGGCGTAGCGTTCGGGGGCGCGAAACGCGTCGGTGGCGGGTATGGCTTCGGAGACGACCCGGGCCCGGGTCTCGACGCGATCCGGCGCCAGGCTGTCGCCGGCGAGCTCGAGGTCGCCGAAGATGCCGAGAAAGGCCTCGTCGTCCACCGCTGTGATGCCGTTGGGCGTGAGGGCAATTTGCAACCCCGCCAGCTCCGGCAGGGCGAACGAGCCCAGGGCGTCGCCGAGAAAGGGCGCGGCGATGGCAAGCACGGCGGGCAGGCGGGCCGCGAGGTCTTCCGGCGATTCGCGCAGGGCTTCGCTGTTCTTCACGGCGATGTTTTGAAATCCGTCCTCGATGTCGCCGAGCACGGGCTCGATCTCGCCGTCGCCGGTGACGTCGAGGTTGACGGGCAGGGTGAGGTCGGTGGTCGCGGTCATGAGCCGGATGAACTGGCCGTCCACCTGGGCGAAGAAATCCAGCTCCAGGCCGTCGAACGCGACCCCGAGCAGCGGCTCGTCGATATCGCCCTCGGGAGTGGTGGTGCCGGCGCCCAGCGGAAGCCTCGGCGGCGACTGCGGGCGCAGGCCGACGAAGATTTGCGCGGTGCCGTCGTTGAGCAGGTCGTTGACCGAGGGAAACAGAATCGACAGGGTGTCGGAGTTGAGCAACCCCACGGCCGGCGTGCCGACGTTGAGGCACAGCAGACCGCTTTCGTAGGCGGCGAACGCAAACTGGTCGAGAAACGATTGGTGAACGCCGATGCCGATGTCGAACGGCGAGTTGTCATCGGGGCGGGTGTTGCCGGTGAAGAAGGGCGAGCGCGGCGCCGTTGCGGCCGGAGGCGGTTGCGCCGGCGGTCCACAGCGACCCGCCGTGCTGCCCGCCAGCGCCCCCGAGAGCACGCCCAGCGACAGGCCGTCGTTGTCGCTGTCGGCGTAGCCGCCGGCGACGGCATACAGGTCGAGCTCGCTGCGCACGCCGGCGCCGAAAGCGCCGAGCAGGCCCGCGGCGTCCAGTCGGCCGGCAATGCCCAGCTCCTGAACGCACTGGTCGCCCACGGTGCAGATGCCGGCGGTGCAGGCGTCGGCGCCCGCGCCGCACTCGGCGACGTCGCCCGACGGGCAGGGCTTGCAGGCGGCTTCGTCCAGCAGATCGCGAAGCACGCCCGACACGCCGTCGATGAGCTGGCCTTTGAACAGACCGATGAACAGGTCGCCCACCACGCACAGAAATCCGCCGGTCAAATCGATGTCGCCGTTGTCGACCTGCTCGACCGCAATCTCGCCGGTCTCGATGCGCGTGGTCCCGAGTACGGGGTCCTGCACCAGGTTGACGCCGACCTCGATGCGAACGCTCGGCTCACCGGACGCGCCCGAATCCAGGCTGACCTCGCAGTCGGCGCCGAGGGCAACGTCGAACAGCGACAGCGGCTCGACCGTGCGCACCCGGGCGCGCACGGTCACGTCCAGGCGGTTTTCGCCGGGCACCGGGGTGAGCTCGAGCCGAGGAGGGTCCCCGGGCTGCTCGGCCAGGTCGATCTCGATGGGCCCGCAGGGCTGCTGCGGCGGGCCGTTCGGCGGCTCGCAACAGATGCCGGGGCCCTCGGGGCAGGAGGGCGGGACGTCGAAGGTAAGGCCGTCCATCGAGCCCAGCAGCGCCTCGATCAGGGCGGCGGGATCGGCTTCGATGGCGTCGAGGCCGCCCCGCGTCACGCGAAGCTGGATGCGATCCGGTGACCTTTCGGCGGTTGGGAATCCGCCCGGAATGGGGGCGACGCACGCGCAGCCATCGCCGGCGCAGCCCGACGCGATGGCCAGGGCCAGTAGGAACAGCGCCCAGTGGCGCGCGAGCCGTTTCGTCATCGGCATCCCCTCGTGAAAGTCGTCCAAAAGAGCCCCCGACGGGCACCGTATCGCTGGCGCCGAATGGCGGTCAAGGACGATCCGAACCGCGAGTCAGCTTGAATTGTCGCGGGGTTCGCTCATTCGGCCGGGCGTGGTATTCCCAGGCGGTGAGGGGACTTGCAATCGGTGCAACGCTGCCGCTGCTGCTGTGCGCGTCGGTGGCGGTCGCTCAGGTGCCTCGCGGCCGGCGGTCGGCGCCCGCGGCCCCAACTCACCTGGTGGCGGTCGAAGCCGAGTGTCGGGCGGGCAAGGCGGTGTTTACCCTGCTCCCCGGCGCGAGGATTCGAGCCCGGGGCAAGCTCGGCAAGCGCCCGGTCGCCGTCGAGCTGGTCGGTCCCGTGGCGGCCAGCTGCCGGGTCCCGGCGGCGGCCCTCGGTTTGCGGGTCGCCGCCGACACACCGATTCGCCAGGGGGCCGTCGTCGTGGGCGCCGCCAACGAAGGCGCCCTGGTGCGGCTGGTACCCGGCGCGCGGGCACCCCGGGGGCAGGTGGTGGTCGAGGCCGTGGGCGACGCGACCGCTCGCTTTGCGGTGCCGCGGCAGGCGCTCACCGCCGAGCCGCGGGAGTTTGTGTATCGGCAGCCGGCGGTCAGCCACTGGGTCACGCCGAAGGCCGACGTGCGCGTGTTCGCTCGCAAGACCTCGGTCAACACCAACGCCCCGGCGGTCGGCACCATCGCGGGCGGGGTCGAGGTGCTGCTGCTCGAACAAGACGGCGGGTTTGCGCGAGTGCGGTCGTACGGCCCTGTGGAGATCGAGGGCTGGTCGACCAACCAGGCGTTTTTGGACAAGCGCACGCCGGCGGTCGAGCCGCGGCTTCTTTCGCCGACGCACGAAGTCCTGGCGGGGGCTGTGCTGGTCGACGCGAGCGGCGACAAGCTCGCGGAGCTTGCGGGCGGCGCGCTCGTCGAGGTGACGGGGAGCGCGGGCGCGCGGGCGCGGGTGACGACGACGGGGCGTGTTGTGGTGAGTGGGTTTGTGGACGGGCGGGATTTGCGTGAGTTGGCGGATGCTCAGGTGTTGCCGACGCCCTAGGCTTTATTTTGGATGCGCGTGGTCGCTTTGTCGGGCGTGAGCGTTTTGTCAGGCGTGAGCGCTTTGTCGGGCGTGAGCGCTTTGTCGAGCGTGAGCGCTTTGTTGGGCGTGAGCGCTTTGTCGGGCGTGAGCGCTTTGTCGGGCGTGGTCGCTCTGTCGGGCGTGAGCGCTTTGTCGAGCGTGGCTAGAAGTAACGACTCGTTGGGCTGAGCGGGGCTACGCGATGGGGGCTGGCCGTGCTCAAGCATACGGTCCGCTGATCGCTGGCGTTTGGCGCAGGGCTTCGTGCCGAGCATGGACCTTTTCCCGTGCGGTCCGAACTGCGCGCGGCCAGCCCCCATCGCTTCGCCCCTTGGCCTTGGGCCTTGGGCTTTGGGGGCGCGGCCGGGTGGGAGTGGGGGTACTGGAGGTGCCGGCCCTTGGGCCGGCAGATTGTTGCTAGTGGTTGCGGCTGCGGGGGGCATCTAGCAACCTGGTGGGCATCGTGTGGGCTGGGGGCCGCGTCGCGTTGAGCTTGGTCTTTAGCCTCCCGCTTCTGTTTCCTATGAGCGGGGGCGGGTTCGGGGGCGGACTCGGACTCGGACTCGGACTCGGACTCGGGCTCAGGTTCGGACTCGGGCTCGGGCTCGGAGTCGGTGTCGGCTCCGGCTCACGCTCGGATTCGGAGTCGGGCTCGGGCTCGGACTCGGAGTCGGGTTCGGGCTCGGGGGCGGAGTCGGGGGCGGGTTAGTCGGGGAGGGTTATGTTGAGGCGGCGGTGGAGGAAGTCGCGGAGGGTTCGTTCGATGAGGTGGGGGCGCTCGATGGGGGCGGTGTGTGAGCCTCCCTCGACCATGAGCATTTCGCTGTCGGGGATCGCGTCGCTCATCTTGGTCGACAGGTCGGGGGGCGTGAAGCCGTCGCGATCGCCGGCGATGACCAGGGTGGGGACGTCGACCGTTGGCAAGAACGGCTCGGCGTTGTGGCAGTTGGCGTAGTGCAGCGTGGTGAGAAACAGCTGCGGGTCGATGCGGGCCATGCCCTCGAGGTAGGGCTGGAGCTCGTCGCGCTCGACCAGGTCGGCGTTTAGCTCGGTGAGGCGGGCGAGGTCGAAGGACAGGCGGGTCGGCACGAGGCGTCGCCAGGCGCGGGCGACAAAGCCCGGGGCCGCGTCAATCGTTCGCCGGACCGAGGGCAGGGCGCGCTCGAGCAGGTCGTGGCCGCCAAAGGTCTTGAGCGGGTGGCCGGGAGCGCCGCACAGGAGCACCAGGCCGGATACCCGGGCCTTGTGCCGCCGAAATGTCTCGAGCGACACCTGAACGCCGAGAGAGTGTCCAAGCAGCACCGCTTTGGGCGCGCCCGCGTCGTCGAGCACCGCGCACAGGTCGTCGGCGAAGTCGGCGATGCCGAGTCGCTGTGGGTCGCGGGGCGCTGGGGTTCGGCCGTGCCCCGGGTAGTGCCAGTGCGCAACCGGAACGCCGGCGAGCGCCGGCCGCAGGTGTCGCCAGATAAAGCCGTCGCAGCCGATTCCGTTGCTCAACACGAACAGCGGAAGCTCGGCCGAAGGGGCTGGCCCCGAGAGCTCGTAAAAGATCGGGGAGCCGTCGGCCGGGGCAACAGCGAACCGGGGCCGAGTCTCCACGGCGGACGGCGACAGCGAGCGGAGGTGCCCGCCCGGCGAAGCCGGCGCGGGCGCCAGGGCGCGCTACTTGTTCTCGACTTCCTTGGCGTCTTCCTCGCCGGGGAACTCGTTCACCGACGGGTACTTCATGATCTCGCGGCGCGCGATCTTCCAGGCTTTCTGCACGATCCACGACAGCGAGCGGTCCTGTCGGGCCGCTTCCGCCTGGATCTCCTTGAGCATTTCCTCGGGGAAGTAGAGACTTTGCTTGCGCTTGTCGGACCCGGACATGGCACACAGTTTCGGGATAACGCCGACATGGTGTCAAGTTAACGGGCCGAAATCTGCGAGTTTTTCGACGCTGATTTCGACAGGCATCGCACTCTAGCCGCGATTCCCCTTGTCTTCCACGCATGCGCCACGTATCCTCCGGCGCCTCAAAAAAACCACTGAGGTGGGAGACGCGTTCATGGCTGGAACCCTTTCGAAGCGAGACCTCAAGAAATTCCGCGATATTCTGGAGGCCAAGCGCAAGCAAATCCTCGACAACGCAAAGAAAGCGTTGGTGGAGGAGATGACGCTCGATCCGAACGATCTCCCGGACGAGATGGATCTCGCCTCGAGTGAGTACCAGCAGGCCTTCAACTTTCGCCTGCGCGGCCGGGAAAAGGCCCACCTCGGCAAGCTCGAAAAAGCTCTGCGCAAGATCGAAGACGGCAGCTTCGGCATCTGCGAGGAGTGCGAAGAGCCCATCGGGAAAAAGCGCCTCGAGGCTCGCCCTGAGACCACCCTGTGCATTCGTTGCAAAGAGGATCAGGAGCGGGACGAAAAAGCCTTCGGATAGGCAAAAACGCCCGGAGCCGCCGCCGGAACGCGATCTCGCCCCGGCGACATCGGCTCCGGCGCGGGTCGCGCCGCGCACCGCCTTGTAACCCGGAGCCGGGACGTGCGTAATGCATGTCGACCCGGCGGCGGGTCTATCGGAGGCGATGCGTGGCGAGTGATTCCCGGCGTAGTTTTCTAAAACGAGCAACGGTGGCCATGGGTGCCGCCATCGGCGCTGCGGTGGGCGTGCCCATCGTCCGCTACGTTCTGTTTCCCCTCGGTCGCAAGACCGTCAAGGCCGGCGACGAACCGGTTCCGGTCGCGGCAGCGAGTGCCATCCGCCCGGGGGAGCCACCCAAGCTGGTGCAGATCCGGGTTGCCAGCGTGCGCGACGCCTGGACGGCGAAGGCTGACGTGGCCCTGGGCGCCGCCTGGTTGATGCGCGCCGACGACGGCTCGCTGCGGGCGCTGTCGTCCGTGTGCCCGCACCTCGGCTGCGCCGTCGGCTACGACGACAAGGCCGATCAGTTCGCCTGCCCCTGTCACACGAGCGCCTTTGCCAAGGACGGCGCCCGGCTCACGGGCCCGGCCAAGCGCGGCATGGACCCGCTGCCCGTCGAAGAAAAAGACGGACAGGTGATGGTGACGTACAAGAGCTATCGGCCCGACATCGCCGAGCGCGAGGAAGCGTAAGCGTGGTCGGAAAAGCGCTCGACTGGCTCGACGATCGAACCGGCTACCGGCGCGCGGTCGAGCAGGCGCTCGAGGAGCCGGTCCCCGGCGGCGCGTCGTACGCGTACGTCTTTGGCTCGGTGCTGACCTTCATCCTCGTCCTGCAGGCGACGACGGGGGTGTTTTTGGCCATGTACTACAGCCCGTCGTCTACCGACGCGTGGGCTTCGGTGGCCTACATCGAAACCGAGGTGACCCTGGGTTGGTTCGTGCGCGGGCTGCACTCGCACGGGGCCTCGGCCATGGTCATCGTCGCGGGGCTGCACATGCTGCAGACCGCGCTCTACGGCGCCTACAAAAAGCCCCGCGAGGTCAACTGGATCCTCGGCGTGCTCATGCTCGGGCTCATCCTCGCGTTCGCCCTGACGGGGTACCTTTTGCCGTGGGATCAAACCGGCTACTGGGCGACCAAGGTCGCGACCGGCATTGCGGGAACGTCGCCGGCGATTGGCGAGCAGATTCAGCAAGTCGCTCAGGGCGGCAACGAGTACGGCAACCTCACGCTGACGCGTTTTTTCGCCATTCACGTGTTCTTGCTGCCCGGTGCACTCATCGGCCTCGTGGTCTTGCACGTGGCGTTGTTTCGCCGCCACGGCGTAACGCCGAAGTGGGGCAAGAGCCCCGAAGAGCTCGACCGCGCCACGCAACCGTTTTGGCCCGACCAGCTCTTCAAGGACATGGTGGCCATCTTTGCCGCCTTCGCCGTGCTGGCCGGCTACAGCCTGCTTCACGGCGGCGTCGGTCTCGACGCGCCCGCCGACCCCGCGTCGAACTTCGACGCGCGCCCCGAGTGGTACTTCCGCCCGCTGTTCCAGATGCTCAAGTACTTCGAGGGGCCTCTCGAGGTCGTGGTGGCCCTGGGCATTCCGCCCGTGGTGGGCGGCTTTTTGCTGGCGCTGCCGTTCCTCGACAAGAGCGAGAGCCGGGATCCGCGCACGCGAAAAAAGTACCTCGGCATTCTGTTTGCGGGGTTTGCCGGCGCCGCCGCGCTCACCGGCGTGTCGTTCTATGACGACGCGAGCGACGAGCAGCTGCAGGAGCGCCTGGTCGCGGCCGAAGAACGAGCACAAAAAGCGCTCGCTCTCGCCGCTGAGTACGGGGTGCCGCCCGAGGGGGGCGTCGCCGTGTTCACCCAGGCTCCGTTTTACGAAGCCCGCAAGATCTGGAACGCCGAGTGCGCGTCGTGTCACCAGGGAGAGAAGCGCAAGGCGCCGCTCATCGCCGCCGGCTACAACTCACGGACGTGGCTTGCGGCGTTCTTGAAGGCGCCGGAAGGCGACGAGTTCTTCGGACGAACGTACATCCGCGGAATGGATCCGGTGGTGCCCAAGGACGTTCCGTTCGACGCCCTCGTCGAGTGGCTGTACGCCGAGACCGGAGCCGCCGACGTGAGCGCCGCGCTGGTCGAAGAGGGCAAGGCGTATTTCGACGACGGTTCGTGCAGCAGCTGTCACGCCCGCGACGGGGAAGAGGAAGACGGTATCGGGCCGAACCTCGGCGGGCGCGGCTCCCGCGCCATGCTGGTCGCCTTCATCGAGGACCCGGGACACCCGCTTTGGTTCGGCGACGACAACGAAATGCCAGCCTATGCGGGCAAACTCACAAGGCAGCAGGTCGAGGCCGTGGCCGAGTACTTGCTCTGGCTACAGTCGGCGACACCGGAGGACGTCAAGGCCCTCGAATAGCCGCGGTAGGCCGGCACAAACCGGCAATCTCCAGGCGTTGACAGCGAGCCTCGGGCTCGCCGACGATCCGTTTTAATTATTGGGGGTCGTTGGTCGTCCAAGGGTAACGACGAACCGAAGGAGACTATCGATGGTGAAACGATGGAGCCCGCTTGTGGCCGTGTTCGGCCTGTCCTTGTCGCTCGTGGTCATTGCGCCAGGCTGCGTCGTTCGCGGCCAGGGGACGGCGCGCGTAGTGGCGCCGGCCCCGGTCGTGGTGGTGGACACCCGTCCGCCGCCGCCGCGTCGGGTTCAGCGACCCGCGCCGCGTGCCGGCCAGGTCTGGGTGGCCGGGCGCTGGGAGCGCCGGGGCGGCCGCTGGGTCTGGCGAGCCGGCCAGTGGCGCGCCGCGCGCGTCGGGTACACGTGGCAGGCCGGTCAGTGGGTCGAGAGCAACGGCCGCTGGCGCTGGGTCGAGGGACGCTGGGTCGCCGGGGCCTCCGCCGGAGGAACCGTCGTGCGCGACCATCGCGGAGGCCCGCCGGTCGGCGGCGGCACCGTCGTCCGCGACCATCGCGACGGCACGCCGGCCCCGTCGGGCGGCGCGGTCGTGTACGTCGACGTTGCGCCTCCGGCGCCGCAATACGAGCGGCCGTCCGCGCGCGCCGGATTCGTCTGGCAGCGGGGACACTGGATCCGCACAGGCAACCGCTGGCGCTGGCAGCGCGGGACCTGGGTTCGGGCCCGCTCCGGCTACACCTGGGTGCCGGGCCGCTGGGCGACCCGCAACGGCCGCCACTACTACGTCGAAGGCCGCTGGCAGCAGTCGACGACCCGCGACCACCGGCGCCGCAGCCGCGATCGCCGGGATCGCCCGCGCGAAAAGCAATACCGCTAGGGCCGGCCGGTCGCAAACTCCACCCCGTCGCCCGTTGCGACGTACACTGGCGCCCCGATGGGGGCGCCTTTTTCGTTTGCCCCGCCGAGGCTTCATGACCCGACTCATCTTCGTGTTCACCTGTGTGTTCGCCTGTGTGTCCGCCTGTGTCATCGGCTTTGCGCTTCCGGTGCACGCGCAGGGAGCGCCTTCGCCGGCGGCACCCACGTCGCTCGCGGACGTCGCCCGTCGGCTCGACGCGCTGGCGGAGCGAGTGGAGGCGATGACCGCAGACGCGGCTCGGGCAGCAACGCTGGGGCAGAGCGTAGACGACCTGGCGGCCGAGCTTCAGGCCCTCGCCCAGCGCCTCGACGTGCTGGCGCGCGAGCAGCAGTCGATTCCCGACGCCCGCGCTCGCATCGACGAGCTGTCCGCAGCGGTGGTGCGCCTGCGCGACGACCTGGGCGCCGTGCGCGAGCGGGTGGCTGACGTCGAGCGGCACGGTGGTGGCGGGGCCCAGGCGGCGCCCGGCACGACCGGCAACCCCCTGGGCTTTCGCGCGGCCAGCGGGCGATTGGCCATCGAGCCCATGTTCCTCGTTCAAACGCGCGGCCAGCTCGACGCCAGCGGCGGCTTCGACGACATCGAGGCGCTGGAGGTCCGACTGCCGCGGGTGCGCGTCGGGTTTTGGGGCCACGTGGGTCACCCGGATCTATCGTTTCACATCAACCTCGACCCGGTGGGCGATCAATCGCTGCTCGACGCGTTCGTTCAGTACCGGGTGCGCGACGAGCTTTCGATTCGAGTTGGGCAAACGCGGGTTCCCTTTGGCCGCGGCTGGCTCACCGAGCCGTTCCGGTTCGTTTTTCCCGAACGCGCACGGGCCACGCGAGACTTTCGCTACGACCGAGACGTGCAGGTGACGTTGCTGGGAGCGCTGCTCGACGGTCGCCTCGCGTACCGGGCGTCGGTCGGCAATGGCGCCGGTTTCAACCAGCGCAACCAGAACACCGAGCTCTTCGTCGCGGGCCGGGTCGAAGCGGCGGTTCTGGGCGACCGCGTTGAAGTCATGTCGGAAGGTGATCGCGAAAACCGCACCGACCCGTACCTCACGGTGGCGGTGGCGGCCAACCACAACCTGGTGCCCCTGCCGGCGCTGATCGGCCGCACCCCGGTCGTCAATGACGTTGACGGCGATGGCGAAATAGACAACGTGCGCCTGGTCAACGTGGGGGCCGATGCCCAGTTCAAGTGGCGCGGCCTCGCGATCGCCGGCGAGTGGTTTCTGCGCAGCGAAAGCTACGGAACGATCCTCGAAGGCAACCCGTCGCTGCGCCAGGCGCTCGACCGGCTCGACGGCGACGACGCCACGGGGCTGAGGACCGTGAACGACGACAACACGCGGCTCTTTCAGGGCTTCTACGTCCAGGGGACGTACTTCGTGGTGCCGCGGACCCTCGCGCTCGGCTCGCGCCTGGGCCGCAGCCGCGAGCTTCTGCTGCCGTTTGCGGGTCGCAACAACCGCGACGCGCCGCCGACCAACTACGCGGTCTGGGAAGTCGACGCCATCGCGCAGCTGTACTGGGATCGCGCGGGCGGTCGGTTTCTCGGCCTTCAGTACTCGTACGCCAACGGCGCGGCCGAGCCGGGTATGGACGCGACCAACGGCCACCGAGTCCTGATCGAAACGCAGTTTCAGTTCTAGCGCCGGGAGCAACGCTGTCGGAGGCGGTCGCGCCCGAAGCGACCGAGCTGCGAATGCGCTTCCGAGTGGTCGTACATCGAGTGAGGCCGTCGTACTCGCTACCGGCTCGCTACTGGCTCGCTACCGGCTCGCGCTGGCCGTCGTTGCCGTAGTGGGTCTCACAATAGCGGCTGCGCGGGCTGCAGGCAGTGCCTGCGGCGGGCTGCGGCCGGCAGGCGGGTCGGTTATTGTGTTTGGGCCCGAGGCTGCGTCCCCGGGCCCCAGTCATGTCACGCCGCTCTCAACTCGCGAAAGCTCGCCGGCGCGTCACCAGCGTCTTCACGTACCTCCAGGAGTTGTCGAGGGTCCGCACCCCGCCGGTGACGATTCTCGACCGGCACGAGTGGGTGCTGCGCATCGCCGCCGCGCCCGTGGGCCCGAGCATCTCGTTCGTCGAACGGGCCGCCGCCTGGGCGCCGTCCGGGGCGCGGGTTGCCGACGGACCGCTTTTGCGGGTGCGCCGGCCGGTCGAGGAACCGTGCCCCGAGCCGCCGGCGCCGGTGCGCTCACGGCTCCGCACCGGCTGGGACGAACCGGAGCAGGCCGCCTCGCTGCGCCCCGAGGTCGTCGGTGACGAGGCAGCGCACGAAGGTAGCGGCCCCGGCGCCGACGTGTCGGCTACCTTTCTCGACTGGGTGGCGCGGCGCGACGCGTGGGCGCAGTCGCAGGCTCCGCAAGCGTTGTTTCACCGGCTGTACGAGCTGTGGACCCGGTTCGAGCGCGAGTCCGAGAAGTACCAGCTCTACCTGGGCGACGGCGTGCTGTGCTGCGTCGACCACGAAGCCGAAAACCAGACCCGACACCCGGTGCTGCTGCAGAAGGTCGAGCTGCGGTTCGACCCGAAGGCGCCGGCCTTCGAGCTGTGGGAGTCGGAGCAGGCGCCGTTTTTGTACCTGCCCATGCTTCGCCACCTGCAGGTCGAGGGCAAGGCGCTGCTGCAGCTTCAGGAGCGCTTTGCCGAACAGATCTGTGACCCGCTCGGCGGTGACGAGACCAGCGAGTTTTTGACCTCGCTGGTGCAGGGACTGTGGCCGGACGGGACCTTTGCCGCCGACGAGCAGGCGCGCAAGAACGCCAGCGTGCCCTACATGTACCGCGACCCGGTGCTGTATCTGGGCCACCGCAGCGAGGACTTCGTCGGCGCCATCGACCGCTATCTCGAGCGCCTCGACGGTGAAAAAAATCTGCCGACCGCGCTCATGCGCACGGTCGGCGTCGACCCGGAGCGCGACGCCCGGGAGGACGAGCCCACCGAACCGCTGCTCACCGCGCCGGCCAACGAAGAGCAAGTTCGGGCGCTGCGGCGCCTGGCTGAAACGGGGGCGGTGTTGGTGCAGGGGCCGCCGGGGACGGGCAAGAGCCACACCATTGCCAACCTCATCGGCCACCTGCTCGCCCAGGACAAGACCATCCTGGTCACGAGCCAGGCGTCCAAGGCACTTCGGGTCGTGCGCGACAAGGTTGCCGGGCCGCTGCAGTCGCTGTGTGTGAGCCTGCTCGACAGCGACGAGGACAGCAATCGCGAGCTCGAGGAGTCGATCACCGGAATCCTCAATTACTTGTCGCAAACCACGGTCGAAACGCTGGTCGAGGAGATCGCCGCGGTGGCGGTCGAGCGCCAGCAGCTTGCGGCGCGCCACGGCGAGCTGACCGCGCGACTCGAAGCCGCCGTCGTCACCGAGTACGGCGGCCTCGACCTGGACGGCGAGCGCGTGGCCACCTCCGAAGTGGTGCGCGAGCTCATCGAGGCCCGCGGCCAACACGACTGGTTGCCGGGCCCGGTCCACGGCGACGAGCCGGCGCTGTCCGAGGAAGACGTCGCCGAGCTCTACCGGTTGCGCGCCGAGGCCGGCCCGCGCCAGGCGGACGCCGAGGTGCTCGTACCCGACCTGTCGCTGCTGCCGGCGCCGGAGGAGTTCGCGGACCACTGCGACGCCCGCTCCGAGGGTGGCGGTGACGACGGCGACACCGGGGCCCTTTGGACCGACGGCAAGCAAACCGGGCAGCAGCTGGGCGAGCTGGAGCAGCAGGTCGCCGCCGTGGCGGCGGCGCTGCCCGAGGACAAGTCGTGGTTGGTTGCGTGCCTCGACGCGGGCAACGGCAACCGGGACGCGCGCGAGCCCTGGCTGCAACTCATCGACCTGGTCGCCGAGTGCAACGCGCGCATTCCGGGGCGCATGACCCTGGTTCTCGAGCACGGTCCGCTCGCGCCCACCAGTCCGCCCACCGACGATGCCCTGGCCCTGATCGCCGAGATTCTCGAGCTTCTGCACGCCGGCAAGAAGCTGCGTCGAATTCTCAAGGGCGAGCGCGGTGCGTTCGCCGGCGCGTGCCGCGTCAACGGCAAGCCGCCCGAGACCGTCGAGCACTTTCAGGCCGTCCAGGACCTGCTCGAGATTCGCGCGCTGCGCGAGCAGCTGGCGCGCCGCTGGGACCGGCAGCTCGTGCCGTTTGGCGCGCCGGACTCGGGAGCTCTGGGGGGCGAGATCGAAAAGACCGCCAAGCCGTATGCGGCCGCCATGGCCGCCGCGCTGCGCTGGTTCGAGGATCAGTACCGCCCGTGCGAGCGCGCGCTCATGAGCGCCGGCCTCGACTGGCCCACCGCCATGGCCTCGGTGCCGCGGCCGGCCGGCGACCGGGGCACGTTGCTGCAGATGCGAGCGCTCTTTGGCGAGGTGCTGCCCCCGCTGCTGATCGCCCGCCGGCGACAGCTCGAGCTCGAGCCGCTCAATGCCGCGCGAAAAGGCTGGCTCACGCACCTCGACGAACTCGCCGGCGACGACACTTCCAAGCGCACCGAGCTGGTGCGCGACCTGGCGCGAGCCCTGCGCCACGACGCGCGGGAGACCTACGCGCGCCTGTGGAATCGGGCCAGCCGGGCGGCGGAACAAGCGCCCCTGGTCGCGCGGCTGGCCGAGCTGCTCGAAGTGCTCGAGGCCGCGGCGCCGTCGTGGGCCGCCGCGCTGCGCGAGCCACCGGCAGAGCAAAAGGACGCGGCCGTTCCCGGGGCCGGCGACGTGTGGGCGGCCTGGTCCTATCGGCGCTGGCGCCAGCGGGTCGAGGCGGCGACCGACGTCGATGTCGACGCCCTGCAAACCGACCTCAACCGCACCGCGCGCGACCTTCAGGACGTCACGGCCCGCTACGTGGAAAAGCTGGCCTGGCGGGCGCAGCTCGAGCGCACCGGGCTCGAAGAGCAGCAGGCCCTGGCCGGCTGGCTGGCCCTGCACAAGAAGATCGGCAAGGGCACCGGCAAGAACGCCCCGCGCCTCAAGGAAGAGGCCAAGCGCACCCTGGTCAAGTGCCGCGAGGCGGTGCCGGTTTGGATCATGCCGCTGTCGCGCGTGGTCGAAAGCTTCGATCTGGCGACCACGCGCTTCGACGTGGTGATCCTCGACGAGGCCAGCCAGTGCGACATTCTCGGACTGGTGTGCTTTGCCATGGCCGACGAGGTCGCGGTGGTGGGCGACCACGAACAGGTCAGCCCCTATGCCGTTGGCCTCAAGACCGAGAAGATTCAGGGGCTCATCGACGAGTTGCTCGGAGACGTTCCGAACCGACAGCTCTACGACGGCAAGACCTCGGTCTACGATCTGGCGCGCCAATCCTTCGGCGGCACCATCCGGTTGCTCGAGCACTTTCGCTGCGTCCCTGAGATCATCGAGTACAGCAATCAGCTGTGCTACGCCGGCGACATCAAGCCGCTGCGCGAGGCGTCGTCGGCAAAGGTTGGGCCGCCGCTGGTCGCCCACCGGGTGCCCGATGGCTATCGCGACGGCAAGGTCAACGAGCCCGAGGCGCATCACATTGGCGCCCTGGTGTCCGCCATGTGCGAGATGCCCGAATACGAGGGCTGCTCGTTCGGCGTGGTGTCCATGGTCGGCGCCGAGCAGGCGCTGCTCATCGACTCGGTGCTGCGCAAGCATCTGCCGGTGGCCCAGTACCAGCGCCGTCGCCTGCTGTGCGGCAACGCGTCGCACTTTCAGGGGGACGAGCGGGACGTCATGCTGCTGTCGATGGTCGATGCCGCGCCCGCCGGCAAGCGCCTGCCGATTCGCCGCGGCGACGACACCAAAAAGATCTTCAACGTGGCGGCCTCCCGCGCCCGCGACCAGCTGTGGGTCGTGCATTCGCTGGACCCCGACACCCAGCTCAAAGACGGTGACTTTCGCCTGTCGCTGTTGCGACATGTCGCGGCCAACGTCTCCCCGGAAACGCGGCTGCTCACGCATCGGCCGCGCGACCCGTCCGAGTTCGAGACCGAGCTGGCGGCGGCGCTGCGCGAGCGCGGCTTTGCCGTGGTCGTGCACTGCGCCATTGGTTCGCACGTCATCGATCTGGTAGTCGAAGGCGAAAGCGGCGTTCGCATTGGCATTCAGTGCGATGGCGGCCGCGAGATGACCGAGGACGACATTCGCGACGGACTCGCCCGGCAGCAAACCCTCGAGCGCATCGGCTGGAAGTTCCTGCGGGTGCGCGCCAGCGCGTTTGCCCTCGACGCCGACGGCGTCATTGCCGGCCTGGCCGAGCGGCTCGGCAAGCTCGGGGTCGAGGCGTCTGCCACAACCCTGGCCGCGCAGCGCTCGACGCCGCCCGACGATCTGCGCGACCGGGTGACCGAGCGAGCCCGACAGATTCTCGCCGGCACTCGCGGCGGCCTGCGGGCCGTCACCGGCGGCGACGGGTAGGGCGCTCGACCGTGGCGACGGCGGTGCCGGCAGGCGATCACCGGATCGGCAAAGGGGTGCTAGCGAGGGTGCGACCGCGCACGCTGGCCGCCCGCGACGGAGCGATTGCCTGCTGGGAGTACGAGACCGTGGGCCTGGCGCCGGCGCAACGCGAGGTGGTCTTCGTACTGCGGTCGGAGCTCGTCGACGCGGCCCCGGTGGAGCCCCTGGCGATGCTCGCCGGTGTGGCGCGGCTGGTGGGCGGTGGCGAACGCGTCGCCGTGGGCGACTGGACCGTGTTCGACGCGCGGGGCGGCGACCCGCGCGCACTTTGCTACGCGGACCCGCCGCCGGGGCTCGATGCGCCGGGCAAAAGCCTGCTTGCGCTCGCACTCGTCGGCGCCGAGGTCGACCTGATTCAATCCGTTGGCGCGACGCGGCTGCTGGCGCGGCTCGGGGCCGATGCCGGCGTGTTTCCGTTTCCCGGTTGGAGCGACCTGGACCGGTCCCCGGTGGCCGAGGCGGGCGAAACGTCCCTGCTCGATCGGCTGTCCCGCCTGCGGGTCGATGGTCGCGTCGAGTTGTCGGGCATGACCATTCGCCTCGAGCTCGAGCGCCAGTCGGCCGACCCGGTGCGTCGGGCGCTCGACGCCCTCGACCCGGCGGCTCCGGTGGCTCTTTTGACCGGGGTCTCCGAAAGCGCAGACGCGCAGCTCACCTGGCGGCCGGGGCAGCGCGGTCCCCGGGCCGTCCATGCGAGCGCCGGGCTCGGTACGCAGCTGGCCGAGCGCGAGGCAGGCGACCGGTTGGCCGGGGCCTTCGCGGCGTTCGTGCCGAGCGCCGACCACGACGCCGGCATCCTGGTCGAGGATGGGTTCTGCGCGCGACTTTCGGATGACACGTGGGCGCACGTGCGCGAGGCACTTACACGGGCCGTCGACTGCCGCGTCGACCCGGCGCGCGACACCGACTACGGCTTCGAGCTTCGGTGGCGCTCTGTTTCTGGCGGGCGGCGGTAAAACGAGCAACAATTCAGGCGGATGGGTGAGCTTCCGGGCAAAGCGCCGGTAGTGGGGACGCCGATCTCGCTGACCTCGTACGACGACGTGCTTCGCGCCATCGACGAGCGGCCGCGGGACCGGGCGACCGTGTTTTGTTTTTGCAACGTGCACTCGGTGATGTCGGCGCGCCGCGACCCCGAGCTGGCGTCGGCGCTGCGCACGGCCGATGTCGCAACCCCGGACGGCATGCCGCTGGTCTGGCTGCTGCGCGCGACCGCCGACCCCGGCCAGGAGCGAGTCTACGGCCCCGAACTGATGGTGCGCGGATTCGAACACGGGGTGGAGCGGGGCTGGCGGCATTTTCTGTACGGCTCGACGCCCGAGACGCTGGACAAGCTCCAGGCCGCCATTGCCCGCGAGACCCCCAATGCAAAGCTGGTCGGCGCTATCTCGCCGCCGTTCGGCGAGCAAACCGACGCCGAACTCGAGGCCGAGCTCGAGGCAGTGCGCCGCGCGTCGCCCGACGTGGTGTGGGTAGGGCTGGGTATGCCCAAGCAAGAGTTGTGGATGAAGCGGGTGCGCGACCGTTTGCCGGGACTTGCGCTGTGCGGTGTGGGCGCCAGCTTCGACTTCATGGCCGGCACCGTGCCGCAGGCGCCGGCGTACCTGCAGCGAGCGGGGCTGGAATGGGCGTTTCGCCTGTACCAGGAGCCGCGCCGGTTGTGGCGGCGCTACGTTTGGAACAACCCGGCTTACCTCGTTCTGATGGCCGGGCAGATTGTTGCGCACAAGTTGAAGAGATAGGCTGGAACTATGGGGGACAAGGTTGCGCTCGTCACGGGGGCGACGGGGCAAGACGGGGCGTACCTGATCGAGTTTCTGCTCGAGCGCGGGTACACGGTGCACGGCATCAAACGACGCAGTTCGTCGTTCAACACCGAGCGCATCGACCACATCTTTCAGGATCCCCACGAGGACGACCTGCGGTTCATCTTGCACTACGGCGACATGACCGATGCGACCAACCTGATTCGCATCATTCAGCAGGTGCAGCCCGACGAGATCTACAACCTGGCGGCGCAGTCGCACGTCAAAGTGTCGTTCGAGACCGCCGAGTACACCGCGAACGCCGACGCTCTGGGGCCCCTGCGGCTCCTCGAGGCGATTCGCCTGCTGGGGCTTCACGACAAGACTCGCTTTTACCAGGCGAGCTCTTCCGAAATGTTCGGCAAGGTCATGGAGGTGCCGCAAAAGGAGACCACGCCGTTTTATCCGCGCAGTCCCTACGCGGCGGCGAAGGTCTACGCGTACTGGATCACCGTGAACTACCGCGAGGCCTACGACCTGTTCGCCTGCAACGGGATCCTCTTCAATCACGAGAGTCCCGTGCGCGGCGAGACGTTCGTGACGCGCAAGATTACCCGAGCCGCTGCTCGCATTGCCCTCGGCGTCGACCAGATGACGCGGCTGGGCAATCTCGACGCCACGCGCGACTGGGGGCACGCGCGCGACTACGTGCGCGCCATGTGGCTCATGTTGCAGCAGGACCGCCCCGACGACTTTGTCATCGCGACCGGGCGCAGCGTGTCCGTGCGCGACTTTGCGCGGCTGGCGTTTGCCGAAGTGGGGCTGGAGCTAGCGTTCGAAGGCACCGGGCTCGACGAGCGAGGCGTGATTGGGTCGGTCGATGCGGCGCTGTTCGAGGACCGGGTCGGGCAGCCGCCCGGACGGCTCGAGCCGGGGACCGCCGTGGTCGAAATCGATCCGCGATACTTTCGGCCGACCGAGGTCGAGCAGCTGCTCGGCGATCCGAGCAAGGCTCGCGCCGAACTCGGCTGGGAGCCGGAGTGCACCCTGGAGCAAATGGTCGCCGAGATGGTGGCCGGTGACCTGGCGCGCAGCAAGCGCGAAAAGCTCCTGCGCGACCACGGACACCGGGTGGTCTCGGGGGGGCACGAGTGAGTTCATGACGGTGAGCGATTACAAGTGACGGGGACGGACGCGACAACCCGGGTGCTGGTCACCGGAGCCCGGGGAATGGTCGGGGGCAACCTGGTTCGCAGCGGCTTGCTGGACGGCAAGAGCGTCCTGAGCCCCGGCCGCGACGAGCTCGACCTGCTCGACCGCGCCGCCGTACTGGCCTATCTGCGCGAGCATCGGCCGGACTTCATCGTGCACTGCGCGGGCGTGGTTGGCGGCATTGCGGCCAACATGGCCGAGCCCGTGCGGTTCTTGGTCGACAACCTCGACATCGGCAAGAACCTGGTGCTGGCCGCCCGCGATGCGGGCGTCGCGCGGCTGCTCAATCTGTCGAGTTCGTGCGTGTACCCGCGCGACCGCGACCAGGCGCTTCGGGAAGACGACGTGCTCAGCGGCCCCCTCGAGCCGACCAACGAGGGCTACGCCCTGGCGAAGATCGCCATCGATCGGCTGTGTGATTTCGTGAGCCAGGAGGCGAGCGCGCCACTCCGGTGCCGAACTCTGGTGCCCTGCAACCTGTACGGCCCCGGCGACAGTTTCGACTCGGAGCGTGCCCACCTGGTGCCGGCAGTGATCCGAAAACTGCACGAAGCGCGCGATGCGGGTATGGATACGGTGACGATTTGGGGCGACGGCGAGGCCCGGCGCGAGTTCATGTTCGTCGGCGACCTGGTCGAGTTCATCGGCCTGTCGATCGACCGCTTCGAGGAGTTGCCGCCGCGGCTCAACGTCGGAGTGGGCCACGACCACACCATCAACGAGTACTACCGCGCCATCGCCGACGTGGTCGGGTATCGCGGCGGGTTCGTGCACGACCTGGAGCGCCCCGTGGGCATGCGGCGCAAGCTCCTGGACGTGTCGCGCATGAAGGCACTCGGCTGGCGTCCGAAAACCGACCTCGATCAGGGCGTGCGCGCGACCTACGACAGTTTTCTAAAGGCAGTCAACCCGTGACGTACCCGCTTGCCATCAGCACCTGGGGCGCTGACGAAGAGCGCGCCGTCACCGACGTGCTCGCCTCCGGTCGCCTGTCCATGGGCGATGCGGTGGCGAAGTTCGAGCGCGAGTTCGCCGAGTACCTGGGCAGTCGCTACGCCATCATGGTCAACTCCGGCTCGAGCGCCAACCTGCTCGCTGTCGCGATGCTGGCTCATCGCCGCGAGCGCCCGCTTGCGCGCGGCGACGAGGTCATCGTTCCGGCGGTGTCGTGGTCGACGACGTACGCGCCGCTGGCCCAGTACGGGTTGCGCATGCGCATCGTCGACGTCGACCTCGAAACGCTCAACTACGACATCGACGCGCTGGCAAAGGCCGTCAACGAGCGAACCCGCTGCATCGCGCTGGTGAACCTGCTGGGCAACCCGAACGAGATGGAGCGAATTCGCGACGTGATCGGCGGCCGGCCTATCGCCCTGTATGAAGACAACTGCGAGGCTCTGGGCGCGGAGGTCAACGGGCAAAAGACCGGCACCTTCGGCGACGTCGGTACCCACAGTTTCTTCTTTTCGCACCATATCGCCACGATGGAGGGCGGCATGGTGGTCACCGACGACGAAGAGCTGCACCACCTGGCGCTGTCGCTGCGAGCCCACGGCTGGACCCGGCAGTTGCCGTCACCGAACCGGCTCGTCGAAAAGAGCGACGACCCGTTTTACGAGTCGTTCAACTTCATCCTGCCCGGCTACAACCTGCGACCTCTGGAGATGTCGGGGGCGGTTGGTTCCGTGCAGCTGCAAAAGCTGCCCGATTTCCTGCAGGTGCGCCGCGCCAACGCGGCCATATTTCGCGAGCACTTTGCCGACCACCCGCGCTTCGTCGCCCAGCGCGAGATTGGCGCGAGCAGCCACTTTGGCTTTTCGCTCGTCTTACGACCGGGTGATCGAGCCCGGCGCGAAGACGTGGTCTCGGTGCTTCGCGCCCACGGTGTCGAGTGCCGCCCGGTCGTCGCCGGCAACATCGCGCGCCATCGCATCGTCGAGCACTTCGACTACGAGGTCGCCGGGACACTCGAGGCGGCCGACTGCGTGCACGAGCGCGGCCTGTACGTGGGCAACTACGCAACCGACCTGAGCGAGCAAATCACCAGGTTGCGCGACGTGCTCGATCGGGAGCTGGCCTGACGGTGATCGGTCGCATCGAAAGCGTTGCTCGGCGGGTGCTGCCGCGTCCGGTGCGCCGACGCCTCAAGCGGCTGCTGCTGGGCAACAGTGCTCTCGAAGAGACGGAGCTGGTGTTCGCTTTGCTGCGATCGCGAGTCGGCGGAGCCGGGGTCATGGTCGACGTGGGGGCCCACGTGGGCACGTCGCTCGAGCCCTTCGCCCGCGACGGTTGGCGCGTCATCGCCTTCGAACCCGATCCCGAGAATCGGGCGGCCCTGGAGAATCGGGTCGGCGACTGGCCCGACGTCGAGATCGACCCGCGGGCGGCCTCCGACAAGAGCGGAGAGCGCGTGGCGTTCTTTCGCAGCAACCAGTCGACGGGGATCAGCGGGCTTCACGCATTCGACGACTCGCATTCGCACGCCGGCGAGGTCGAGACCATTCGGTTGGCCGAAGCGCTATCGGCCCGCGGCGTCGATCGCGTGGACTTTCTAAAGATCGACACCGAGGGTCACGACCTGCTGGTGCTGCAGGGATTCGACTGGGAGACGGATGCGGCGCCGCGAGTCGTGGTGTGCGAGTTCGAAGACCACAAGACCCGGCCTCTGGGGTATCGGTTCGACGATCTGGCGCGGTTTCTCGAGAGTCGCGGCTATCGCGTGCTGGTGTCGGAGTGGTTTCCGGTGACGGCCTACGGCGCGCGGCACCGGTGGCGGCGTTTTGCCCGGTACCCGTGCCGATTGGCCTCGGAAAAGGCCTGGGGCAATCTGATAGCGACGCGCGACGCAGACGAGTTTGCGGCGCTGGTCGCGAGCGCCGAGCGCGCCACCCGGACCGTGGTGGACTAGGCGAAGGCGATGGCGATGGCGACGGTGACCAAAGACAATCCCCGCGTGTCCGTTGTGATTCGTTGCTACAACGAGGGCAAGCACATTGGGCGTTTGCTCGATGGCATCGCCGAGCAGACGATCGCCAACCAGACCGAGATCGTGGTCGTCGACTCCGGGTCGACCGACGATACCCTCGCGATCGCGGCCCGCCACGACGTCAAGCTCGTGACCATCGAGCCGGAGGAGTTTTCCTTTGGTCGTTCGCTCAACATCGGCGTCGACGCCGCTAGCGGAGACTACATTGCGATCGCCAGCGCGCACGTCTACCCGGTGTACCGCGACTGGCTCGAACGCCTGGTCGCACCGATGGAGCGCAACGAGCGGGTGGCGCTGGTGTACGGCAAGCAGCGCGGCAACCACGTGACGAAGTTCTCCGAACACCGGTTGTTCGCCAAGTGGTTTCCCGACCGGTCGAACCCCAGCCAGACGACCCCGTTTTGCAACAATGCAAACTCCGCCATTCGTCGGTCGCTCTGGCACGACATTCGGTACGACGAGTCGCTCACCGGCCTCGAAGACCTGGATTGGGCGCGGCGGGCCATTGCCGAAGGGTTCGTGCTCGCGTACTCGGCCGACGCCGAGATCATTCACGTGCACGAGGAGACGCCGCGGCGGATTCTCAATCGCTACCGGCGAGAGGCGATCGCGCTCAAGAACATCTTTCCCGACGAGGGCTTTTCGTTCGCCGAGTTCGTCCGCTTGCTCAGCGCCAACGTCGCCAGCGACTGCTACCACGCGTGGCACGAGGAGCGGTTGCTTTCCCAGTGGAGGGACATCCTGATGTTTCGGACGATGCAGTTCTGGGGCACGTTTCGCGGCTTTCGTCAGCACGGCCCGGTGAGCCAGCAGCTCAAGCACCGCTTTTACTACCCGACCGAGTGGGATCGTACCCAGGTCCACTCGGCCCAGCGCGAGACCCTGCGAATCGAGTATCGGGAGGAAGCGTGAACGAGTCTCGCGGTGGGCGGCTCATCGACATCTCGATGACGCTTCGACCCGATATGCCGACCTGGCCCGGGTCTGCGGGGTTTGCCCGCACCGTCACCATGTCGATGGCAGAGGGCGGTGAGGCCAACGTGTCCAAGATCGAAAGCGACCTGCACATGGGCACCCACGTCGACGCGCCCGTGCACTTTGTGCCGGGGGCCCGCACCGTCGAAGACCTGGCGTTGGACGCGCTGATCGGGCCGGCTGTCGTGGTCGACGTCGGCAACGCTGCCGCCATTGGACCGGATGAAGTGGCGGCGGCACCCCCGGCCGATCGAATCTTGTTTCGAACGACGAACTCGCAGCGACACGCCGCGGGAAACGGCGAGTTCTTCGAAGATTTCGTGGCGATCACCGCGGACGGCGCGCGGGCTCTGGTCGACCGCGGCGTGCGCCTCGTCGGGGTCGACTACCTCTCGGTTCAGCGCTACGCCGACCCGACCGATACCCACTGCATCCTGCTTGGCGCCGAGGTCGTCGCCGTCGAGGGGCTGGATTTGTCGCGTGTGGCCGCCGGTACGTACGAGCTTTTGTGCCTGCCGCTCAAGATTGAGGGGGCGGACGGCGCGCTGGCGCGGGCGGTTCTGCGCGAGCTTTCCGGCGGCCCGGAGGCGACGTGAGCGAGTCGCGCACCGTCGTCGCGCTCCTGCCGATGCGGGCGCAGAGCGAGCGAGTGATCGATAAGAACATCCGGCCGTTTGCGGGCCGGCCGCTGTATGAGGTCGTTCTCGAAACGCTGTCGCAGTGCCCGTCGGTCGAGCGCGTGTACATCAACACCGACAGCCCGGTGATCGCGTCCGACGCTCCGAAGCGCTTTGCCAGGGTGCAGATCATCGACCGACCCGAGGCGCTGCGCGCGGGCACGGTGCCCATGAACGACGTCCTTCGCTACGACGCGGAGCGCATCGACAGCCGCTACTTTCTACAGACTCACTCGACCAATCCGCTGCTGCGCCCGGAGACCGTCGAGCGCGCCATCGGGGCGTTCTTTGACGGGCTCGAGCGAAACTCGTGCGACAGTCTGTTTTCGGTAACCCCGCTGCAAACGCGGCTGTACGACGCCGACTTTCGGCCGCTCAATCACGACCCGTCGGTTCTCCTGCGCACGCAGGACCTGCCGCCGGTCTACGAAGAGAACTCGAACCTGTATCTGTTTTCGCGGGACCAGATCCTCGAGCGCGGCAACCGCATTGGCGAGCGGCCGCTGCTCTTTCCCATCGAGCGCGACGAGGCGTGGGACATCGACGAGCCCATCGACTTTGCGATTGCAGAATTCTTGTACGAGAAGGCGAGGAGCGAATGAGCCAGCCCTGGAAGATTCTGGTGACGGCGCCGTATTTTCAGCCCTTCATCGATCGGTTTCGGCCCCGACTCGAAGAGGCCGGGTGCGAGCTCGTCGTTCCGGCGGTCAACGAACGGCTCGAAGAGCACGAGTTGCTCGAGCTGGTCGGTGACATCGACGGGACGATCTGCGGCGACGATCGCTACACGGCCGCGGTCATCGACGCGGCTCCACGGCTCAAGGTCATCTCCAAGTGGGGGACGGGCGTCGACTCGTTCGACCACGACGCGGCCAGGGCTCGCGGCATCGCCATTTGTCGGACGCCGAATGCGTTCACCGAGCCTGTATCGGACTCGACCCTCGGCTACATGTTGTGCTTTGCGCGCGGCCTGCCCTGGATGAACAGCGAAGTGAAGTCGGGCATTTGGAGCAAGCGACCCGGGCGGGCGTTGGGCGAATGCACGGTTGGCGTCGTGGGCGTCGGCGACATTGGCAAGGCGGTTGCCCGCCGTGCGCGGGCCTTCGGCGCCGAGGTGCTCGGCAACGATATCGTCGATATCGACGGAGACTTTTTGCAGGCCACCGGCGTGTCCATGGTGGCCCTCGACGAGCTGCTCGGCCGCTCCGACTTCGTCACCCTGCACACCGACCTGAACTCGAGCAGCCGGCATCTCATCAACCCCGACACGCTCGGGCAGATTCGGCCGGGGGCGGTGGTGCTCAACCTGTCGCGCGGACCGGTGGTCGACGAGCCGGCGCTGGTCTCGGCGCTGCAAAGCGGGCGGGTTGGTGGCGCCGCTCTCGACGTCTTCGAAGACGAGCCGCTGCCTGACGACAGCCCGCTGCGCACGATGGACAACGTCATGCTGGCGGCCCACAACTCGAACAGCAGCCCGCGGGCGTGGGAGCGAGTGCACGACAACACCATTCGCAATCTGCTCACGGAGCTCCAGGCGAGGGCGACGTGAGCCGAACCGTCGCAGTCACGGGGGTTGGTCGCGGCATCGGGCGGGCCACGGCGGAGCTGTTTCGCGAGCGCGGCTGGCGCGTGCTTGGCGTGGATGTGGTGGAGCCGGCCCCCGACGTGGCGGAGGGGGCGGTGGACGAGTTCTTTGCGGCCGACCTTGGCAACGCCGATGACATCGACGGCCTGGTGGCGCGAATCGCCGACAGTGCGCCAGGTCTCGATGCGCTGGTCAACAACGCGGCCGTGCAGGTGGTCAAGGGGGTGGTCGATACGACGGCCGATGAGCTCGAGCGCGTGCTGGCCGTCAACGTGAAGGCTCCGTTCTTGCTGACGCAAAAGCTTCATCCGGCGCTGTCCCGGGCGGGCGGCTCGGTGGTCAACATTGCGTCGGTCCACGCGGTCGCTACCTCGCCGGGGCTGGCGGCGTACGTCACGAGCAAAGGCGCCATCGCCGCGTTCACCCGGGCGGCCGCTCTCGAGCTCGCCAGCGACGGTATCCGGGTCAACGCCGTGCTGCCGGGGGCCGTCGATACGGAGATGCTGCGCGCCGGGCTCGGCCGCATGAGCGAGGACGAGGTCGCGGCGTTCGCTTCGTCGCACCCGGTGGGCCGCGTGGGTGTGCCGCGCGACATTGGCGAGATGGTGGCCTACCTGGCCGACGGCAGTCGCTCGGCGTTCGTCACTGGATCGCTGTTCGTCGTCGACGGGGGCGCCACGGCGCGGCTTTCGCTGGAGTAAACTGGCGATGGTGAGCGCGAGAGGCAATCGGTGACCCTGTTCCAGCAGGCCAAGGCGGTGGTTCGCAATCGCGTGTCGTCCGACACGTGGCTCAAGATGGCCTCGGCCTGGCACTACGCGACGTTGCCCCGGCGCGAGCTCGAGTGGTGGCGCGACGCGGCCGGCCGGGAAAGTCGAGAGCGACTTCGCCGGATGCACAATCGCTACCGAGGTCAGCGGTGCGTGATCATGGGCAACGGTCCCAGTCTGAACAAGACCAATCTGCCGGTGCTCGCCAGCGAGTTCACGTTCGGTATGAATCGCATCTACCTGGCGTTCGACAAGCTCGGGTTCGTGCCGTCTTTCTACGTTGCGACCAACGACCTGGTGCTGGAGCAGTGCGCCGGCGAAATTGCGGACATCGCGGCGCCGAAGTTCCTGTCGTGGGAGCTTCGCGACACGGTCGCCGACATCCCGGACTCGATCCTGGTGAGGCGGGTGCCGCGCCCGCACTTTTCGACCGACCCCACGCGAGGCGTGTGGGAAGGGGCCACGGTCACGTACGTGACCATGCAGATCGCGTACTACCTCGGTTTTTCGCAGGTGGTGCTCATCGGCGTGGACCACAACTTTGCGACCAAGGGGGAGCCGCACAAGGCGGTGACGTCGACCGGCGACGACCCGAACCACTTTTCGCCAAAGTACTTTGGCAAAGGGTTTCGCTGGCAGCTGCCCGACCTCGAGCGCTCCGAAGTTGCCTACGCCATGGCTCGGCAGGCCTTCGAGGCCGACGGTCGAGAAATCGTCGACGCGACCGTCGGCGGCAAGCTCCAGGTGTTTCCCAAGGTCGACTTCGACTCGGTGTTTCCCGACCGCTATTGACCGCGGTCAGTCTTCGGCGGTCTGGACCTGAAACGCCAGCAGGCCCGTTTGCGTGGCCGCGCCCAGAATCATGGCCACAGCAATCCCCCAGAGGCCGATGAGGGGCGACAGGCTGGCGGCTGCGACCAGGCTGGCCACCGCGGCCGCGCCGTAGGGCAGGACCAGCCGGCGCGGCTTCTCGGTTGCCAAAAGCAGGCCCCGGTAGACGTAACCGGCGCCGGAGGCCAGCGGGTAGAGGGCCAGGAACACCAGCAGCGGCGCGGCGTCGTCGTACCGGCCGCCGTAAAGCAGGTGGAGAACCGGTCGCGCGAGCACAAGGCCCAGCAGAGCCGCGTAGGCGCCGTCGAGGGCGATGAACGTAAGAACGTACCGGCGCAGTCCCGTGGAGCGGCCGTCGCTCACCGACTTCGAAAGCGAGGGCAGCAAGATGGTGCCCAGGGCGTTGTTAACCTGCACGAGAGGCATGACGAGAACGAACAGCGCCCGCAAGGTACCGGCGAGCCCCAGGCCGTCGTCGACGCCCGGAAGGTAAGGCAGGATCAGGTAGTAGGAGTTAATGGCGACCCAGGCGAGCGCCGCTGAAGCCACGCTCCACCGGCCGATCTCCCAGTGATGGCGAACGACGTCCTGATTTGCGACCGGCGTCGCAGGGCCGGAGGCGGCCGTTGTCGGCGAAGGCGCGCGCGCCAGCCATGCCATGGCGGCGGACGAGGCGGCAGCACCCACCGCGAGAGCCGTGTATGCGTCGAAGGCATCGAGCGGCGAGGGCCCGGTGAAGGCGACCGCGAGGACGGCGCCGGCGGCCAGCAGGTTGACGGCTCCACCGATGGCGGCTGCCCGCGGCCGCAGGCGCGCGTAGGCGAGCCGGCGCAGGAGCATCATGGTCAAAAGGGGCGCCAGAGCGATCGCCAGGCCGCCCGCGGCGTCGAGGGCCAGGGCCGGGGCGTCGAACACTCGCATTCCGAGATACGCGAGGCCGGTCAGGCCGGTCAGGCCGACGCAAAAGAGGGCATGGCTGCCGACGACAACCCGCACGTAGGGCCTGGACCGGTCGCGAAACCGCCCCGGCAAGAGCACCATGGCCGGCTCGGCCCAGAAAGCCGCGTGGACGGCGACGGCCAGCAAGTAGATCGAAAACGAACCGGCAAAGGCGCCGTAGGCCGAGTCGCTGGTCTCGCGCGCGAGCGCGATGTTGACGGCGAGGTTGGCGACGGAGAACAGGCCCTGGTCGGCGATTGCCCAGGCGCCGCGCCCGAGCCAGGACCGGTGGCGAGCCGACTCGTTGGAGCGCTGGACGTCCTCGCCGGTCAACGCTTAGGACTCTACCGCACTTTGACCGTGATATCGTCGTGGGCAGGGTGGAGCTGAATCGACGAGCGGGCCTGCGCAAGGTTCACCTGGTGGTCGATGCGGTGGTGCTGCTGGGGGCGGTGGCATCGTCGTACGTCCTTCACAACGCACTGCGCGACGTGGTGCCGGGGCTAAAGGCGTTGCCGAGCTTTGGCGACTATGCCGCCATTGCCTATCTGGGCCTGCCGCTCTGGTTGGCGCTCATTTCGATTACCAAGCTGCACCTGTCGTTCGAGCGCCCGCTGTCGCGCACGGACCTACTGGTGGGCCTGCTGAGGTTTCACGGCTTCGTCGTCGTCGCGCTTGCTGTTGTCGTGTTCGCAACGCAGAGCGTGATCAACCGGTCGCTGGTCGCCATGATCCTGTCGTCGAGCTTCGTGCTCATGCTGATGCAGCGGATTGCTATCGGCGCCTGGGTTCGGTTTCAGTATCGGCGCGGTTACGGGCGCGTGCAGCTGCTCGTGGTGGGCGATATCGGCGACCGCGCGCGGCGGTTCATTGAGGATGCTCAATCCGATGAGTTGCCCCCGGCGGTGCTTGGCTATCTGTCGAACGGGGCTCAGGAGACCGAGCTGTCGCATCTGGGGACGCTCGACGACATCGCCGACGTCATTCACCGAGAAGCTGTCGACGAGGTCGTGTTCTTCGCGCCGTTCAACCGCGCCGATGAAGTGCCGCAGGCGCTGCAAGCGTGCGAGGAGGCGGGCGTGCACGCGAGCTTTGCGGTCGACATGGTGCAGCTGGCGCGCAGCAAGCCGCGCATTTCGTTTCTCTACGAGCATCCGTTCGTGAGCTTCGACGTGGCGCCAAAGCGCCCCGAGGCTCTCGCCGTCAAGCACGGTATCGACATCGCCGCGGCCGGAGTTGGTCTGCTTTTGCTGTCGCCGCTGCTCATCGCCGTGTCGGCCGCGATCGCGCTCACGATGGGGCGGCCGGTCTTCTTTGCCCAGGAGCGGGCCGGCCTCTACGGTCGCCGGTTTCGCATGATCAAGTTCCGCACCATGGTCAAAGACGCCGAGGCGCGCCGAGCGGAGCTCGCCGAGCAAAACGAGATGTCCGGCCCGGTGTTCAAGATCGCGCGGGACCCGCGCATCACGCGGCTGGGGGCGTTCTTGCGCAAGACCAGCATCGACGAGCTACCGCAGTTGTTCAACGTGCTCACGGGCACCATGAGCCTGGTTGGTCCGCGACCGCTGCCGGTATCGGAGCAGCAGGAGATCAAGGGCTGGCAGAGTCGGCGGCTGTCCATGCGCCCGGGCATCACGGGGCTGTGGCAGGTGTCGGGGCGAAGCGATATCGACTTTGACGAGTGGATGGCGCTGGACCTTCGGTATATCGATGAGTGGTCGCCGGCGCTGGATTTGCGGATTTTGTTGCGGACGGTGCCGGTGGTTTTGTTTGGGAAGGGGGCGCGGTAGCGTTTCGGGTTTCGGGTTTCGGGCTCGGGCTCGGGCTTGGGCTTGGGCGTCGAGTGAAGGACTGGTTGGGCTGAGCGGGGCTACGCGATGGGGGCTGCCCGTGCTCAGGCATACGGTCCGCTGTCGACCTGGCGTAGAGCGCGGGGCGTCGTGCCGAGCGTCGAGTCCGGAGCGTGCGGTCCGAACTGCGCGCGGGCAGCCCCCATCGCTTCGCCCCTTGGCGTTGGGCCTGGTGGCCGTTGCCGGTGTTTGGGGAGTGGGGATTTCTGTCGGAGCCGGCCCGTTGGCCGGCAGATTTAAGCAAGTGGTCGCGGCTGCGGTGGTTTGTCGTGCAGCCTGTTGTTGGTCGTGTGGCTGGCTCGGGCGTGGAGTGAAGGACTGGTTGGGCTGAGCGGGGCTACGCGATGGGGGCTGCCCGTGCTCCTCCTGGAGGGGGAGAGGTCAAGGGCGAACTTGTCCATGCCCGCTCGCCCAGACCTCGAGTGGGCGGGTTCAGGACTAGCACCAACGGTCGGTGGACAACCGGAGACCGTGCCTGTCTCGCGTGGCGATGCTCGATAGCGTTCCGGTACTCCGCTGAAAGCGGGCACCATGCTCCTGGCTGGGCCTCGAGGGCCAATGCTTGGTTCGGTAACTCCGAGGGGGCATAACCTCAGGCTTGAGCCTCGGAGTGCCTCCGTGAGGCGTTCCGGGCTATGCACGGAATGATGCTCTCCCTCGAACCGTGTCATCGCCGAGCCGGCGGCCGTGGTTGTCGTTGAGTCGCGAGCTAGGTGGTCTTGAGCTTGACCTGTGTCGGGTCGAAAAACTCCTTTCGCTTCCAAAGGGCGAGAGTGGTCGCGGCAATCCGTCGAGCCAGCGATACCTCTGCGATGTTCGGCTTCATGCCCTGGTCGAGATGTATTTGAAACGAGAGCCGCCAGGGATGGTCTTCGCGACAGTTGTGCGAAACGACGTATGCAGCTCCTTTGAACGCGTCCTTCAATCGTGGGTGGAAGTTCCGATTGAGTCCGCGAGTTTGGGTGACGCGACGTTTGTTCCAGGTTCCCGCGCGAGGGTCTCGTACCCAGTCCGACGACGAACGAGTAACAACACCGAGGCCGCAGTAGTTCCAGAACTGCCGTTTCGAACGAAATCGGGACGGCGAAATCACGACAGAAAGCAACGTCGCGACTCTCACCTCGGCCAGCCCTGGTACCGAGAGCAGGTACTTCGCATCCGGCACCTTCTTCAGCTCGGTCTTTAGCCAGGCCAGCACGGTGTCTCGCTGCTCGGTGAGCCGATCGACCTCGTCGGCGTAGTAGGTCGCTTGCTGGCGCAGATCGTCTGGCAGACGTGCCATCCAGACGCCGCGTCGCTCGCAGTCGTAGACGTCGCTCGAGACAGGGATCGCCCGCAGGCGAAAGGTCGCCTTGAGCCGGTGCTTCGCGCGCTTTAAGTCTTCGCGCATCGCGTAGTACGTACGAGTTGCGCTTCGAAGCCTCGAGAAGGTGCCGGGTGACTTGAAGACCGTCTGTGGAATGTCTCCTCGACGAAGCTCGTCGGCGCGCGCCCAGGCGTCGATGAAGTCGCTCTTCGAGCCCTGATGGCGCCTGGGCTGAACGACGACCGTGCGCTCGGTCAGCGGCTCGAGAAGCTCGAAAAGCCACTCGCTGAAACCACCTTCCTCGAGACATATATGGCGTCTTCCGGGTATCTGCTTGATACAGGCCCGTAACGCCTCGCCATTCGTCTCGACCAGGTGGCTGTTCAGCCGGCGACCTCGATGGTTCATCACTGCAATCGTGCAGCTGCCCAGGTGGGCGTCGATTCCGATATACCTGTCCATGGGAGTCGGCTCCTTGGGTTTTGTTGTTTGCCAAGGACAGGTTCAAGGACCGGCTCCCCGTTCGTCGAGTGCTTTCGCCCACCCCCCTTCTATGCCTCAGGCATACGGTCCGCTGTCGACCCGGCGTAGAGCGCGGGGCGTCGTGCCGAGCGTCGAGTCCGGAGCGTGCGGTCCGAACTGCGCGCGGGCAGCCCCCATCGCTTCGCCCCTCTGCGTTGGGCCTGGCGGCCGTTGCCGGTGTTTGGGGAGTGGGGATTTCTGTCGGTGCCGGCCCGTTGGCCGGCAGATTTAAGCAAGTGGTCGCGGCTGCGGACGTTTGTCGTGCAGCCTGTTGTTTGTCGCGCAGCCTGTTGTTTGTTGTGCAGCCTGTTGTTGATCTTGTGGCTGGCTCGGACGTGCGTGTTTTCGTATGGCGTTGCGGCGTGCGAGGTCGTGCCCCTGGGGGGCCTAGTGGTGGCCGAGGTCGAATTCTTTTTTCATGTCGGCGCCGTAGAAGCCGGGGGAGGATTCGGTTGGCTCTACGTCGACGGCCCAGGCGAGGATGGCGGGGGTGTTGCCCTGCACGGTGGCTTGATGGGCGCCGCGGGGGAGTTCGATGGTGTCGCCGGGGGCGAGGGTGTTTCCGCTGATGGTCAGGCGGGCGGCGGGATTCGCGGGGACGGGGATGAAGCGGTAGGCGCCCGGTACCAGGACGTTGAGGCGGTGTTTGGGGCCCGAGGGACCGTCGGTCGTGAGTCGGAATCCCGGAATGAACACGTTGGGTCCGTAGCGCAGGTAGTGGGCGTCCCAAAAACGCAGCACGCCCGGGGGAAACTGCGCGAGTCGATACGACGACACGATGAAGGCGACCGGCCGGTCGATGAACTCGCGCAGGAAGGACTCGACGTTGGCCGGGCCGTCGTCGCCAAAGAACTGGCTGCGAATGTGCTGCGAAAAGTACGTGGAAAAAGGTTCCGGGTCCTGGCGGCAGTACAGCGCGCCCTCTGGGTGAAAGCCGCGCGCTTCGGCGGGAAAGTTGCGGTCGACAAAGGCCAGGGCCTCGCGCTGGGGTTGCTGGCTATCGGAGAGCAGGCCGAGGGCGGCGGGCAGCGTCGGCAACAGCAGCGCGCCCCAGATCGCCCAGGCGACCAGGCGCCGCGTTCGCGCGTCGGGCAGCGCTTTGCACAGCGGTTCGAGGGTGATAGCGCCCAGCACGGCGAAGAACAGCCCGAGAGTCATCCAAAAGTACGGGAACGCCCCGGCGTGAAACAGGCCGACGGCAACGCCCAGCACCAGCGCGCCGGCGCCGGCGGCCGGCCATCGCCATTCGCCGCGCCGCACCGCAACGGCGGCGAGCGGGACGAAGGCCACGGCCAGGGCGAGCTGGGGCAACACGCTGGGCACCATGCCCCGATAGACGCGAAATCCCAGCACGGCCCGGTAGAACTTGAACACGTCGAGCCCCTTGCCAACCGAGTGCGCCTGGTACGGCTCGAAGAACAGCGGCACGAGCAGGGCAAAGCCAGCGTAGGCGGCGGCGCCGCCGGCGAGCAGCAACGCGCTGCGCACCGCTTCGCGCCGCCACGAGCAGTCGCGCTTCCACAAGCACTCGGCCAGGCAGAGCCAGCCGAAAAGAGCGCCGGCGTAGATGAGCTTTTGGGTGAACAGAAAGCCGATCCCCCAGGCCAGGCCGGCGGCCAGAGCCAGGGCTGGTTTTCGCCGCGAATAGAGCAGGGCCACGGCGCCCCAGGTGGCGAAGAACAGGGCCCCCTGGTCGGTGCGCAGCTGCACCGACCAGCGAAGCCACACCGGTACCAGCACCAGCAAGGCCGCGCCGAAAGCCGCGTCGTGCAGCGGCTGTTCGCGCACGCCGTGAAACAGGCGGCGCAAGAACACCACGAGGCCGGCGACGTAGCCGATGGCGAAGAGGGACCAAAACAGGCGCACAGAGCGCGCTGTGGCGATGGCGTCGTCGCAGCCGGCGACGAACGGAAGCGCCGGAATGACGGCGAGGCCCGGGCGCCCACCGCCGTTGAGCTGGCCTGTGCGCAGCGTGTCCGCGACGCGCGATAAGAAAGAAAGCTCGTCCCAGTTCACGCTCTCGGTGAAGACCACAGCCAGGTGGTGGCCCGCGAGAATCACCGCGAGCGCCCCCAGGGCAACTGCGCTCCGTCGCCGCATGCCCCCCGAGCGTACCGCAGTCAGCGGCGCCGCAAGACGTCGAGCAGAGTCGCGGCCGCCGCCACGCGCACTTCCGCGGACGTGTCGGCGAGGCCGTTGACCAGCCCCGGAGCGAGGGCCGGGTCGGGCAGGTCCCGATAGTCGGCGTCGCGAACGCGCGCGTGCGCGCGCACCGCGCCCTTGCGAATCGACGGGTCGTTGCTCTGGCCGAGGGCCTCCAGCACCTCGATGCCGCGTCGCTCGCCCACGCGAACGAGATCGACGGCGGCCTGCAGGCGCACGCTTTCGTCTTCGACCGCGGCCGCGGCGCGAAACACCCCGACCGCGTCTGCGCGGTGGTCGGCGGCCAGCATCGCTCGGGCGGCGGCCAGGGCCACGCGCAGATCGCCGTCGCCGAGCAGCGGGCGAGCCGTCTGCGCGGCCGCCTCGCGGTTGCGCAGCTCGGACAGCGCGTTGAGGGCCGCCGCGCGCACGCTCCACTCGGTCGAGTCGACCAGCCGTCGGGCAATTCGAAAGCCCCGGTCGACCTCGCCGCGCTGCGCCAGGGCAACCGCGGCGCGCGCCGCCACGAAGCCGTCTTTGCCGTCGCCGAGTTCGACGAGCAGGCTCGTGTCGTCGGGACCGCCGCGGCGACCGATCAGGGCAACGGCCGCCAGCCGAGCCCCGAGGTACGAGTCCCGCAGGGCGGCTTTCGCCGCGCCGAGCACGGTGCTGGCGGGCGCGTCCTCCATCGTTCCAAGGCCGCCGAGGGCCCGGGCCCGCACCGCTCCGTCGGCGTCTGACGAGGCGATGGTGGCCAGGCGAGCGTGGTCCGGCGCGTTTTCGGCAATGCCGGCGAACGCGGCGACCGCTGCCAGGCGCACGGCGGGGTCCGAGTCGTCGAGGGCGGCTTCGATGTCGGCGCGGGCTCGACTGCCGAGCTTGCGGCCGATGCCCTCGATCGCAATGGCGCGTGCGCGGGCATCGGGTCCATCGAGGGCCCGGGCGACCAGGGCGGGGGCATCCGGGTGGGCGCGCAAAATGGCCACCGCCGCCGTGGCCCAGACGACCGGGTCCTCGTCGCCGAGCAGCCGCGACACCGACTCGGCGAGCGCTTCGATTTCGAGGCGCTCGATTTCCTGCACGGCGGCCCGTTTGACGAGGGCGGACGGCACCGACAAACTCTGCCACAGGGTCGTAAAGGCAAGATCCGACAGCAGTCGGCGGTCGTGTTGGCCCCCCTGTTCGACGTAGCGCCGATAGAGCTCGACCGCGCGCAAGGCAGCGCGCTGCTCGAGGGCGGCGCGCACGCGCACGCGCCACAGCTCACGGTCATCGGGGTCTGCGTCGAGGCCTTCGCCGGCGAGGCGTTCGGCCTCGGCGAAGTTGCCCGCCTCGAGTTGCTCGCGGGCGGCGCGGGCGGCGCTGGAAACGCAGCCAGCCGCGAGGCAGAAGACGAGGGCGAGGGCGAGGGCGACAAGGCGTTGCATGGGCATTCTGTGGTCGGGCAGACCGCTTGGGTTTCGGGCAAATGTGCCCCGCCAGCGCCACCGGCGCAAACCCGCGAGAGCGCCCGGTCGGAACAATGGTGCAGCGTCGGTCGGGTAGCCCGGGGCCGGGGTCCGTAGTACAACGCCTGCATGCCGAGCCCCCAAACGGCGCCGATCTCGGCCGTGCTGTTCGACCTCGACGGCACCCTGGTCGACAGCGAGCGCGAGAGCGCCGAAGCCATGGCTCGCGCCTTGGCCACCGGACAAGGTGTGGAAATCGCTCAAGACGACCGCGATTTCATCATCGGCCGCTCGTGGGCGGCCATCTGCGAACGGCTGCGCGAGCGGTACGCGCAGATCACGTGGTCCCGGGCCGAGCTCGTCGCGGCCACCGCCCAGGCGCGCGAGGGCGTGTTTGCCGAGCAGGGCATCACCATATTGCCGGGGGCCCGGGAGAGCGTGGCTCGGTTTGCCGCGATCCCGCGCGCCATCGTGACCGGCTCGAGCCGGGTCGAAGCGGCCCAGGCCCTCGAGGCTCTGGGGCTGGCGAGCGAATTCGACCTGGTGCTGGCGGCCGAAGACTATCCGCGGTCCAAGCCGGCGCCCGATGGCTACGCGGCCGCGGCCGAAGCGCTTGCCGTGCCCATCGACCGCTGCCTCATCATCGAGGACTCGACCGCCGGGATCGCCTCGGGGTTGGCTGCCGGCGGACTGGTCGTCGCGGTCCGCGCCGGCAACTTTCACGGCCAGGACCAATCCGCCGCGCCGGTGGTGGTGGACACCCTGGACGACATTACCTTCGACCTGCTCGCCGAGATGGCGGCGCGAAAGGCCGGCTAGTGCTGTTCGACAAGTTGCCCGAGCGCGTGACGGTCTACGAGGTTGGCCCTCGAGACGGCTTGCAAAACGAGGCCCGGCAAATCCCGACGGCCGACAAGATTGCGTTCATCGACGCCCTCTCGGACAGCGGGTTGCGCGCCATCGAGATCACGAGCTTCGTGAGTCCGAAGTGGATTCCTCAGCTCGCCGACGCGGCCGACGTCGCGCGGGGGATTCGCCGGGACGACGGAATCCGCTACACGGCGCTCGTCCCGAACCGGCGCGGACTCGACAACGCCATCGCCGCGGGCATGAACGAGGTCGCGGTGTTCATGTCGGCGTCCGAGACGCACAACAAAAAGAACATCAACAAGACCATCGCCGACACGCTGGTGAAGTTCGAAGACACGATTGGGCCAGCGCGGGAGGCGGGGCTGGCGGTCCGCGCCTACGTTTCAACGGTGTTCGGGTGTCCCTACGAAGGCGATGTCGATCCGGAGGTCGTGGTCGACCTCAGCAAGACCCTGGTCGACATGGGGGTCTACGAGATTTCGCTCGGCGATACGATTGGCGTGGCGAACCCGCGCCAGGTCGAGCAGGTCCTCGACCGCATCATTCGCGACATTCCCGTCGACAAGCTCGCGGTCCACTTTCACGACACCCAGGGCACGGCCCTCGCCAACTGCACCGTGGCTCTGACCCGCGGGATTACGACCATCGACGCGTCGGTTGGCGGGCTTGGAGGCTGCCCCTACGCCCCGGGAGCGTCCGGCAACCTGGCCACCGAAGACGTGGTCGCCATGCTGCACGCCATGGGCATCGAGACCGGGATCGACCTCGACAAGCTGGTTGCGGCCTCGCGACTGGCGGGCAGCCAGGTCGGCCACGAGCTGCCGTCGAAGTACCTCAAGGCCCACATCGGCAAGCTGGCCCGGCGGCGCCGCCAGGCCGAGCGCTAGCGGCCACCGAGGCCGCAGCGGGTACGTGCTTGTGGTTGTCGGCGCCTTGAGGTCTCGCCTCTGGCGCGATGTTTTCGAGTGCGCGACCGAAGCGACCGCACTACAAAAAACACGTGAGCACGCTCTATGAACGGCTAGGCGGAGAAGCGGCCGTGATGGCCGCGGTCGAGATCTTCTACCGCAAGGTGCTCGCCGACGAGCTCATCGGGCACTTCTTTGCAGAGCTCGACATGGAAGAACAGATTCGAAAGCAGATGTCGTTCATGACGGTGGCTTTCGGCGGTCCAAATCGCTATCGGGGACGGTCCCTGGGCGAGGCGCATCAGCGCCTGGTCAACGAGATGGGACTCGACGAGACGCACTTTAACGCCGTGGCCGAGCACCTGAAGGCAACGCTGGAGGAGCTTGGCGTGGCCGACGAGCTGGTTGCCGAAGCGCTCGGAATCGTGGCCAGCACGAAAGACGAAGTCCTCGGTCAATGATGGGCGAAGCGCTCCCGTTCGACAGCGTGCTCATCGCGGGTCGAGCGCATTCGCTCGAGGAGTTTCTCGAGCTGCCGCTGCCGGAACGGATTCGCCACATCGTCGGCGGAACCCTCGCGTTCACGCTGGCCGGCAGGCCCGTCGATCCGCGCGAGTCGCTGGCGGCGCTACGGCGTGTTCTGTCGGCGGCCGGCTGACCGGGCCGCGCGCTTGCCTGGAAGGCGCGCACGGTGGCCGTGCGCGGCGGGCCGCCAAAGGCAGCCCTCGGGCGCGCGCCGCGGCTAGCGGCCTTTGTACGCCGGGGGGCGCTTTTCCGCGAACGCCTTGAGGCCTTCGTTGCGGTCCTCGGTAAACAGGGTGACGTCGTAGCATTCGCGCTCGATGCGCAGACCTTCGTCCAGACCGACCTCCGTGCCGCGGTCGATCGCCTGTTTGGCCTTGGCCACCGACACCGGGGCGCAGGCGGAGAGGTCGCCGAGAAACTCGTCGACCGCCGCGGTGAGGCCGGCCTCGCCGGACACGGCGTTGACCAGGCCGATCTCGAGGGACCGCTGAGCGTCGACGCGCTTGCCGAGCATGATGAGCTCCTTGGCCCGAGCGACGCCGATGAGCCGCGGCAGCCGCTGGGTACCGCCGGCTCCGGGCATGATGCCGAGGCGAACCTCGGTGAGTGCGAGCAGCGCGTTGGGCGACGCGAGCCGGAAGTCGCACGCCAGGGCCAGCTCGAAGCCGCCGCCGAAGGCGTAGCCGTTGATGGCGGCGACCGTCGGCTTGGGCAGCGCGGCCCACGCGTTGATTCCGCCGGCGATGGCGTCTACGTAGGGCCCGGTGTCCTCGGCGGCGACGCCCTTTCGCTCCTTGAGGTCCGCGCCGGCGCAAAACGCCTTGTCGCCGGCGCCGGTGAGGACGACCGCGCGCACCGCGGGGTCGGCGGCGAGCTCGCGCGCGACCTCGGCGAGGCGCAGGTTCAGCGCGCGCGAAAGGGCGTTGCGGGCGTCGGGGCGGTTCAGGGTCACCCAGCACACGCCGTCCTCACGGCGCTCGATCAGCAGCTCATCGGACATGCCTGTGCATACCTGAACCGGCCCCACCGAGTCGCCCGCTCGCGACAGTCTTTGTCGCGGGCCCGGTCTTTCCCCCGCGTCCCCGGCGCTTGGGCAGCACAAACGAAGCTATCGCGAGGCCGGCCCGGCGACGCTTGGCGACCGCGTCCGCAGAGCCTAGGTGTCGATCTTCGTGTCGCTGTCGTCGGCCCAGTCGCCGCGCGGTGGGGCCGCGACCTGGCCGAGGCCGCGCGCGGACGGGGCGAGGGCGCCGGGGCGGGACGGTGAGGGCCCGGGTCGGCGCCGAGCCGGCGGGCCCTTGCGCATGGTCGGCGGCGTGACCATCGCGACCGAGCGGCCCGCTGACCGGCTGGCGCCCTTGCGCATGGTCGGCGGCGTGACCATCGCGACGGATCGCCGCGGCGCGGGCG